>OLQH01000002.1_pt1 | contig 295215 bp, 273 predicted proteins | sample 1672671 | NCBI WGS metagenome assembly OLQH01 (sample SAMEA3136712, study PRJEB25190) | human gut metagenome | reverse complement strand
ATCTCGCAGATCTTCTTCATGATGTTCTGCACGGTGTCCACCAGGAACAGGTTGTCCACGTCCTGCATCACACAGGCCAGGCGCTCCAGGCCCATGCCGGTGTCGATGTTGGGTTTTTCCAGGCGTGTGTAAGTGCCCGCGCCGTCAGAGTCGAACTGGCTGAACACCAGGTTCCACACTTCCATATAGCGGTCGCAGTCGCAGCCTACGGTACAGCCCTCTTTGCCGCAGCCGTATTTTTCTCCTCTGTCATAATAAACCTCGGAACAGGGGCCGCAGGGACCTGCTCCATGCTCCCAGAAATTATCTGCCTTTCCGAAACGGAAGATTCTCTCTGCCGGAATTCCGATCTCTTTATTCCAGATCTCAAATGCCTCATCGTCTTCCTCGTAGATGGAGGGATAAAGCCGGTTCGGATCAAGCCCCACCACTTTAGTCAGAAACTCCCAGGTCCACGCCAGGGACTCATGCTTGAAGTAATCACCGAAGGAAAAATTGCCCAGCATCTCAAAGAAAGTGCCGTGACGGGCAGTCTTTCCCACATTTTCAATATCTCCGGTACGGATACATTTCTGGCAGGTAGTCACTCGCTTTCTCGGCGGAATCTCCTGTCCTGTAAAATATGGTTTCAGCGGCGCCATTCCCGAGTTGATCAGGAGCAGACTGTTGTCATTGTGCGGCACCAGTGAAAAACTCTTCATTGCAAGATGTCCTTTGCTCTCAAAAAATTCAAGGAACATCTTTCTCAATTCATTTACTCCGTATTGTTTCATACTTTTCCTCCTAAGGCAAACTATTTCATGTCTGATCGACTTATTTGCTAAATACTTCCTAATTATAAATAGGTTTGCCTGCCTTGTCAATGAACAGACAGCAGAAAACATACCGTTCTGATCCAGGCGGCAAAAAGATTACACTTCTGTAATAAAAAACACTGCCTATTCAACTGAGATCGCATACGCTGTCTGTCTGCGGCATTCTCTGCCGGACAGACCTGAAAACTTACTGCAATCTCTCTCTCATAGGCAGTGTTCCTTCTCCTTTTCATTTGAAAGGGGATCTTCTTATTTTTTTTCTTTTCTGACACGCAGAGCATGTCCGGCTTTGACTCCAAGAACTGCTACTGCCATCAGAAATACCATTTTCACAACTGTGATAATAAGTTCTGCAAAAAATGCCATATTCTTCCCTCCATTCGGATCTTTCTCTCCGACTTTTCTTCTGTTATCATAACACAGCACTCTGCATTTGTAAAGCCGTGCAAAGCCTCTTCCTTCTGCTTCTAATTCAACTCAATCTCTGCCAGTTCTTTTGGCGGAAGTTTTTTAGTGGAAGTTGACACAAATTTTTTCAGTTCTGCCTGTGCTTTATTCACCGGAAGATTCGTTCCCGCTCCGGCAACACATCCTCCCGGACATCCCATTCCTTCGATCAGACATCCATTCATCTTGCCTGCCTTTGCAAGTGTCAACAATTTTTTACAGTCTGCAAGTCCTTCTGCATGTTCGATCTTCACATCGATATCCGGATAATACTCATTGATACACTGCTCGATCGCATTTGCGACACCACCTGCCACTGCATATCCACGGCCAGCTCCGGTTGCATCATGGAAAGAGGATTCTCCTTCATAATTATCAAAATCAATGTCTTTCGCATCAAACATCGCCTGCAGTTCTTCAAAAGTGATCACAAAATCCACATCACTGCGCACACTTCTTCTTGATGCCTCTAGTTTCTTTGACGCACACGGACCGATAAATACCACCTTTGCATTTGGATGCTTCTGTTTGATCGTCCTTGCAGTCGCAACCATCGGTGTCAATTCCTGAGAAACTTCGTCTACAAGGTCCGGGAAAAATTTCTTTGTAAGCATAGACCACGATGGGCAGCAGGACGTCAGAAGGAATGGCAACTCTCCCGTAGCTACTTTTTCCGCATAGTGATGCGCCTCTGAAACAGCTCCAATATCCGCTCCCAGTGCGACCTCATATACTTCGCTGAATCCTAAGTCCAATAATGCAGACTTAATTTTTCTTGGTGTGACATCCGTTCCAAACTGTCCAACAAAGGCAGGTGCAATCTCTGCAATGATCTCGCCGCCTTCTCTGAGCGCTCTTCCCAACTGAAAGATCTGTGACTTATCCGAGATTGCTCCGAATGGACAGCTTACCATACACATTCCACAGGAAACACATTTCTCATTGTCAATCTTTGCTCTTCCTACTTTGTCACTGACAATCGCATTTACTCCGCATGCCCTCGCGCATGGGCGCTCTTTTTTTGCAATTGCATCGTATGGACAGGCAGACTTACATTTTCCACACTTGATACATTTTGACTGATCAATATAAGAATGTCCGTTTACCATAGAGATTGCATCTTTTGGACAGACCTCTGCACATGGATGTGCCAGACATCCTTTACACATATTGCTGACCTCATATCCACGCTCTTCGCACGCAGCACACGCGGATGGCACAACCTGCATGAGCGGCGGCTCATAATACTTCTCAGAAATATTACTTTCTTCCACTCCTGCTGTAATATGAACCGGACGGTCTTCCGGACGCAAAGACATTCCCATCGCAAGGCGCACACGCTCACTGACAACAGCTCTCGCACGATACATACTGTCCCTATATTTTTCTCCATCCTCCGTCACAAGACGATATGGGATTTCCTCAATCTCTTCAATCAGATTCTCTGATGTTGACTCAAATGCTACTTTCGATACTTCACGGAATACTTGTCTTCTGATTTTTCTGACAGGTGTTTCTAATCCTCGCATTCCCATTCTTCTTCCTCCTTTATCTTTCCAGCATATATCCATGACATTTTTACAATGTCACAAGCTGCTTTTCCATCGGACATCGGCTCCGATACATTACTACATTTAATCATAAAAGAGTGTTAATCGTTTGTCAATGTTCTCGGATGCATTCTTTCAGATACAATGTAACTCGTTTCCACCCTCCCACTTCCATATTTGGAAGTAGATTGCTATCTTATATGAGAGGTCCTTATGCAAATACACGCTGCGCATAATAGACAGACTGCATGGCATCTTTTCCATAGAAATCAGCCCCGATCATCTCTGCATATTCTGGATTTAAAACAGCACCTCCGACCATCACTTTGCAGTCCGGACAGTGTTCCCGAAGCAATCGGATCGTCTCTTCCATGCTCACAACAGTCGTAGTCATCAGCGCGCTCAGTCCGACCAGTCTGATCCCCTCTTGTTTTGCAGTATGCACAATCACCTCCGGATCCACATCCTTTCCAAGATCGATCACATCAAAACTATAATTTTCCAACAGAACTTTCACGATATTTTTCCCGATATCATGGATATCTCCTTTGACTGTGGCAAGGATCACTTTTCCTTTCTTCTGCTCTTTTTGTCCGCTTCGTTCCAGCACTTCTTTCAGCACGGCAAATGCTTCTTTCGCTGCCTCTGCACTCATCAGAAGCTGCGGAAGAAAGATTGTTCCCTTCTCAAATCCTTTTCCAACAACATCCAGCGCCGGGATCAACTGTTCCTGGATGATCGCAAGCGGCTCTTTTTCTCTGACGAGCTCTCTCGTAAGATGTCCCGCCTCTTCCTTTAATCCACGTTCGATCGCTGTCTGCAGTGACATTTCTCCCGCCCGGGACGTCTCCTGCCCGGCCTGCGTCGGACTGCCCGCTATAGACTGTTGTTCCTCCTCGACAGTTTTGCTGTACCGCTCAATATAGGAAGCACAGTTCTCATCATAGTTCATCAGCGCACAAAACGCATAATAAGAATTCATCATCTCCTCTGAGAACGGATTGATGATTGCCGATGTAAGCCCTTGCTGCATCGCCATCGTATAAAAATGCGCATTGATCACAGGACGTTTCGGAAGTCCAAAAGATATATTGGATACGCCAAGCACCGTATTTACTTTGCATACTTCCCGCACGAGTTTCAATGCTTTCAATGTCACAAGCGCTCCTTCCGGTTCCGAACTGATCGTCATCGCAAGCACATCAACAACAATGTCTTTCCGATCGATCCCATATTTTTCCGCCTCACAGATGATTTTTTCCGCGATTGCAAGACGCCCCTCTGCCGTATCCGGGATGCCGTCTTCATCGATCGTCAGTGCAACAACGACGCCACCATACTTCTGCACCAGTGGAAACACCTGGTCCATCGACTCCTGTTTCCCATTGACAGAGTTGATCATCGGCTTTCCATTGTAAATCCTCATCGCACGTTCCATCGCTTCCGGAAGCACCGTATCAATCTGAAGTGGAAGGCTTGTGACACTCTGAAGTTCTGTCACCACTTTTTCCATCACTGCCACTTCATCGATGTCGGGAAGTCCTACATTGACATCTAGAATATGCGCGCCTTTCTCCTGCTGCATGATCCCTTCTTTCAGGATATAGTCAAAATCTCCGTCTTTCAATGCCTGTTTTAATTTCTTTTTTCCAGTTGGATTGATGCGTTCTCCAATGATGACAGGCTTTCTGCCAAAACTTATGCAGCTTCCATAAGAAGATACGAGTGTATGATGCTTCTTTACCGGCGGAACTGCTTTCATCCCCTGACATAGTGTTGTCATCTGTCGGATATGTGCCGGTGTTGTTCCGCAACACCCCCCGATAATACAGGCGCCCTTCTCTACAATCAATTTCATCGTAGACGCAAATTCTTCCGGCACTACATCGTAGTAAGTCTGCCCGTCCCTCTGTTTCGGAAGTCCTGCATTTGGCTTTACAATCACAGGCAGTGACGTGTAAGTCAAAAGTTCCTCCAAAATCGAAAGCATCTGCTCCGGTCCCATACCACAGTTGATTCCGAGGGCATCCACACGAAGTCCTTCCAGCATCGCAACCACCGAAGGAACGTCTCCCCCAGTCAAAAGCTTTCCGCGTTCATCAAAGATCATCGTTGCAAATACGGGAAGACTTGTGCGCTCTTTCGCCGCGAGAACTGCTGCCTTCACTTCATAAGTATCGCTCATCGTCTCAATATGAATGAGATCTGCTCCGGCTTTCTCACCATATTCCATTACTTCTGCAAATGCCTCATAGGCATCCTCAAAGGCAAGATCTCCCATCGGCTTTAACAACTTTCCGGTCGGTCCGATATCCAGACCCACATAGATTTCTCTGCCATCTTTGACACCACGCCGTGCCGCCTCCCGCACATTTTCCACAGCTCTGGTGACAACCTCCTGTAAAGGACAGTCTTCACTGTGAAACTTCAACGCATTCGCGCCAAAAGTATTTGTCAGTACAATATCGCTTCCCGCCTCAAAATAATTCTGGTGGATCGCAATGACTTCTTCCGGTCTTTTTAAGTTCCAGCTCTCTGGAAGTTCTCCCGGCTGTAACCCTTTCTCCTGTAACAATGTGCCCATTCCTCCATCGAGAAACAGTAATTCTTTTCCCAAACGTTCTAACAGCATCCTCTAACTACTCCTTCTGTATAAACAATCCTTCTTCTCACACGCCTCACATCCTTTGATATGGCATGGCTGTTGTTCTGTGCTGGCTCCAATCACTGCGGTGACAGATTTTGTCGGTGTCATCATCCCTCCTCCTGTGAGGGTAAGACCGATCGTCTTCGCACAGTCTAACATCCGCATCAGTGTCTCCTGACAGGAAATTGAGAAATCTCCGTATCCCGGACTAAACCGCGGGCGCAGATACCTTCCCTGTCTCTGATACTCTTCTGCGATTTTCTTTTGACAGTCATCACAATACTCTTCCAATTCCGCAGCAGCACATGCCTGACCGACAACCGCCTTCGCCATATCTGTCAGAGAGTATCTCCGGATCCATCTGTCCACCTCCGTCCCAAGCGTCGCCCCAAACAAAACAATTTGATCACATCCCGTAAGATTTTTTGAGAGGTTTTTGCTTGTGACTGTCCATCCGCCAATTTCTATCTGATCCGCTCCTTTGACCTGCAAATCAAAAATGCGATAGACTGACTTCGCACATTTTATCTGATCAAGTTCTCTAAAAACTTCTGTGATCAGTGCAAATGTTCCATCATCTACCGCATGTCTTCCATAGCCAAGATAGCGGATTGCTTCCTTTATCCGCATTTCCATCGGCATTACCTCAAAATCTCTGACAGATTTGTCATAATCGCTGCCGCCACTTCCGGCTTATTCATTGAGTAAATATGGATGTGATCAATTCCGTTGGCGATCAGATCAATGATCTGGTCTGTCGCATAAGCGATTCCCGCCTGCTTCATCGCTTCCGGCTTCTCCCCGAAACGGTCTAAGATCGCATGGAACCGCTGCGGCAGAACCGTTCCGGATAATTTGCAGATTCTCGTCATCTGTCTGCTGTTTGTGACAGGCATGATTCCCGGGAGTACCGGAACAGTGATCCCTTTTTCCCGAATACGATAGAGGAAGTTATAGAGAATCGCATTGTCAAAAAACATCTGCGTTGTAAGAAAATCCACTCCACAGTCTACCTTCTGCTTCAGATAAGCGATGTCATCTTCTTTGTGTTCATTTTCCACATGGCCCTCTGGATAACATGCCGCCCCAATGCAAAAATCGCCCTGCTTTTTAATCTCTCGGATCAGTTCATATGCGTAATGATACTGGTCTGTCTCCGGAAATTCCCGCCCTTCCGGAATATCTCCGCGCAGTGCCAGGATATTTTCAATCCCCTCCGCCCTTAATCGGTCTACCACCGACAACACTTCCTCTTTTGTCGAAGAAGCACAGGTCAGATGCGCCAGGCTGGTCACACCCATTTTCTTTTGAATATCCGAGGCAATCTGTACAGTATTCTTGCTCGTTCCGCCTCCTGCGCCGTAAGTGACGCTTATGAACGCAGGTGCAAGCTTCGCGATCTGCTCTGTGGCGCTTAAAACGGCCTCAATTCCTGCATCCGTCTTTGGTGGAAAAATCTCAAATGAAATATGTATTTTGTTCTCCTGTAATTTATCTATAATCTTCATCTTCTCGTAATCTCCTTAGCTGCAATATTCTCATGCTGTTATTTTGGGTGTGCCTTAGATCAAATCATCGTACAACTGCTCATACTGCTTTGCAGAATTATCCCAGGAAAAATCCTGCTGCATTGCATGTTCTACAATCTTATTCCAATCTCTCTTCTTATCATAATAAATATGTTCTGCATAACGTATGATGTCCATCATCTCATGTGCATTGTAGTTTGCAAAACTGAATCCGGTTCCGGTCTTGTCAAATTCATTGTACGGAACCACCGTATCTTTCAGTCCTCCCGTCTCTCGCACGATCGGAAGTGTTCCGTAGCGCAGACTCATCAGCTGACTTAATCCACATGGTTCAAATAGTGATGGCATTAAAAACGCATCGCACGATGCATAGATCTTATGTGACAGTGCTTCTGAATAATAAATGTTCGCCGAGACTTTTCCCTGATACTTCCATGCAAAATGGCGGAACATATTCTCATAGCGTTCTTCTCCGGTTCCAAGTACGACAAGCTGGATATTCTCCTGACATAACTCATCCATCATGTAGGCAATCAGATCCAATCCTTTCTGGTCTGTCAGTCTTGATACGATTCCGATCATCATGGTCTTTGCGTTTTTCTCCAGTCCAAGTTCTTCCTGAAGCGCCAGTTTATTTTTCGCTTTCTCTTTGCGGAAATTTTCCACCGAGAAGTTATTCGTAATCAATTCATCTGTCTTTGGATTATAGACATCATAATCTATTCCGTTCACGATTCCCTGCAGGCAGTTTGCCCGTGCACGCATCAGCCCATCAAGATTTTCTCCATAAAACGGCATCTTGATCTCCTCTGCATAAGAGTTACTCACCGTTGTAATGCGATCTGCATAGACAATTCCGCCTTTCAGATAGTTGGCATCCTTGTATGCTTCAAGCTTATCCGGAACAAAATAGTAATCCGGCAATCCTGTGATATCCCTCACCGTCTTTGTATCCCACGTTCCCTGGAATTTCAGATTATGTATCGTCATGATCGTCTTAATGTTCCGATAGTATTCATTGGAATACCGGAAATTATCAAGATAAATCGGGATCAACCCTGTCTGCCAATCATGGCAATGAATGATATCCGGCCGGAAATCGATCACCGGAAGCGTACTTAAAACTGCCTTGGAGAAAAAGGCAAATTTCTCAATGTCTTCATAGATATTGCCATAAGGGGCAAACCCATTAAAATAAAATTCATTGTCAATAAAATAAAATGTCACACCATCGTGCACATATTCCAACACACCGACATACTGTGTTCTCCAATTCAAGTCCATATAAAAATGAGTCCGATACTCTAATTTTTCTTTCCACTCTTCTTTCATACACATATATTTCGGAAGCATGACTCTGACATCATACTTCTCTTTATCAAAGTATTTCGGCAGCGAACCTACAACATCTGCAAGTCCCCCGGTCTTGATAAACGGCACACACTCTGACGCTGCGAACAAAATCCTTTTCATATGATTCCCTCCAAACTTTTTACTTTCTGTTATTATATCGTATTTTCAGAAAAATGAAAAGACATAAGATAGAACTGAGTCCTTTTTATTCCACAAGCTGCCTGCGTCTTCCTCTCAGACGGATAGTATCCGCAAGAAGTGCGATAAATTCCGAGTTAGTCGGTTTCCCCTTTCCGCTGCTGACCGTATATCCGAACATTTCATCGATCGTCTCCAATTTCCCCCTCGTCCATGCCACCTCAATCGCATGGCGGATCGCCCGCTCTACCCGGCTTGATGTTGTCTGATTTTTCTTCGCAACAGTCGGATAGAGGATTTTTGTAATTGCATTTAGCACATCCATATCTTCCACAGCCATTATGATCGCATCCCGCAGATAATGATATCCTTTGATATGTGCAGGAATCCCGATCTCGTGAATCATATCCGTTACTTCCTCCTCAAGATCATACTCCGGCAGATCTTTCCTGCTGCTTTCCAGTTCCCGGTCCGGGGCTGCCGGGCGGTAAACTCGATTCACATGTTTGATCTTATCTAACAGCATCCGGTTATTAAACGGCTTCATAATATAGTAATTCGCTCCTTTTTCAAAGGCATCTTCTGTCATTTGTTCCTGTCCGACAGCTGTCACAACGATAAAACTCGGATGCTTTTTGATTTTTTTATCTGTATTGATCTGTTCCATCACACTCAATCCGTCCATTTTCGGCATGATCAGATCCAAAAGGACGACATCCGGCTGTTTTTGTTCTATAATTTTGCACATATCCTCCCCATTGTTCGCTTTTCCAACCAGTGTCAGTTCCTTGTCCCGATCGATCAGTTCCCCAAGAAGATCCAACATTCTCTCATTATCGTCAGCAATAGCTACATTCAGTTTTCCCATGGCTACATCCTCCTTCAATTTCTGCCTTCATTCCACAGCATTCATTATAGACTTGCCATAGGTGGCGAATCAAGAAAAAGGGTTCCTCATTATTCGACAGTCCTGTCAGGATTTTACATGTTCCAACATATTTTCGATAAAAATACCATAGCCTTTCTTCGCATCCTGCACAAACACATGAGTTACCGCTCCAATGATCTTGTCATTCTGGATGATTGGGCTTCCGCTCATCCCCTGGATAATCCCGCCCGTCTTCTCAAGAAGTTCTTTATCTGTCACTTCCAACACGATCCCCTTATTGACTTCCCGCTCCGAGAGATCCACTTTCAATATATTGACATCATATTCTCTGACAACACCATCTACACAGCACCTGATTTTTGCCGGTCCTCTTTGGATCTCTGTCTTTCTCCCTGCTTTCAGCGGTGTCTCATCCGCAAATAATTCATGGATCCGGTCTACCGTACCGAATATTCCCGCATCTGTATTTTCCGTAATCTCCCCGAGAATATTATATCGGTTGTACACGATCACACCTTCCATCCCGCCTGGACTTCCATCCTCCCCTTTCTGGATTGCACTGATACTTGTTTCGTAGAGACTTCCTTTGGCGATTTCCAAAAGCTCATTGGTATCTACATCGTGGATTCCATGCCCAAGTGCACCAAACTGACTATTTCCATTTAAGAAAGTCACTGTGCCAAGTCCCTGGGCATTGTCCCGCACCCAGATTCCGAGACGATATTCTTCCTCACTGCTTTCCACTGCCTTCAGCCGCACATCTACGGGCTGGTCTTTTCTACGAAGATGAAGCACAACATTTTCATCATCAAGCTTTTTTACTGCCGCAATCAATTCTTTTTTGTTTGTGATCACCTCATCATTGATCCCTGTAATATAATCTCCCTGTCGAACGATATGATCTGCCGGTTTATATTTATCTCCGTCTGTCCCCTCGATCGCATCTGTTCCCAGCACCATCACACCGTTCGTCTCCATATATATCCCGATTGGCATTCCCCCGGGAATCAGATATTCCTCGCTGATTTCCTCCGTACTCACTTCTCTTTTCTGCGAGATTGTCTGATATTTTACGATGCAGGCGCCACCGCCTACCAGCACCGTGAACAGAAGAAGGATCATCAGACTCCTCCGATACCAGTATTTTCTCACACTTCATTCCTCCCAACATAAAAAGATTGCACGACTGCACATTCCTCACAGTATATTTTTTCTTCCGCAAGATTCCAAAACCTTCCTTTAGAGAAAAATAAGACAGACACTTTCATGTCTGCCTTAGTATATGGAATTTTATCTGATTCACTCTGATTTTCTTTTGGAAAGTTCTGCCATTTTTTTCAATTCAACAGCGCTTTGCCGGATCGACTCTGTCACTGCAGATCCTCCGAGCAATCTGGAAAGTTCTGCCACAGACTCTTCCTCCGTCAACTCATTGATCGCAGTCTTTGTCACCCCATCCTGCACCGTCTTCTCGATCACATAATGGGCATCTGCCATCGCTGCAATCTGTGCAAGGTGCGTAATACAAATGACCTGATACTCTTTTGCAAGCATTCCCATCTTCTCTGCAACTTTTCCCGCAGTAATCCCACTGATTCCAGTGTCAATCTCGTCAAAGATCAATGTAGCAATCTCTTCTCGATATGCGAGAACTGTTTTGATCACAAGCATGATCCTCGACAATTCTCCTCCAGATGCCACCATGCCCAGTGGCCGCAGCGGCTCTCCAGGATTCATCGATACAAGAAATTCTGGCTCATCGATCCCATCTTCCCTGCATTCCAAAAGTCTGGTAAACTTCATTTCAAACTGCACATCGAGGAAATTTAAATCTTTCAGGCCGAGCCGGATCCTCTCCACAAAGATCTGTGCCTGTTTTTGTCGAATCTCCGACAGTTCTTCCGCAAGAACTTCCAGTTTTCTACAGGATTCCTCATATTTTTTTTGGAGGGATGCAATATAATTTTCATAGTCATGAAGCTTTTCCAGCTTTTCCTCCACCTGACCGGCGTATTTTTCGATCTCTTCCACAGAATTTCCATACTTGGATTTCAAACGATTGATCTCGTTGAGCCTGATCTCCACCTCCTGGAATTCTTCCGGGGAAAATTCTACAGAGTTTCTCGCCGCAGAAAGTTCATGGTTAAAATCATTTAACAGATTCTCTATCTCTGACAACTGCTCATACAAACTTTCTGCCAGTGGATCACAGCCGGAAATTTCCTGAAAAATACGAACTGCCCGACTAATGCAGTCTGCAGCATTTCCTCCGCCATTGTCACTTGTATAAGCATAAGCTTCCTCCATATGCTCCGCCATCCGTCTCCCGGTCAGCATCCGCTTATACTGTTCCTCCAACAAATCATCTTCACCAGGTTTTAACTCTGCCTTTGTAATCTCCTCAAGCTCAAAAGAAAGAAAATCTTCCTCTCTCCTCCTGCTGTCCTCATCTTTGATCGCAAGTGCAAGTTCTTTTTCGTTCACCTTGCAGCTGTTCCATGCCTCTTTGACCTTATCTTTCAGATCTCCGATCTCTTCTCTTGCAAACAAGTCTAAAAAAGCAAGATGATTCTTCCGGTGGATCAATGTCTGATGCTCATGCTGTCCATGAATGTCGATCAGAATCGTCGCCACATCTTTTAGAATCCGTGTTGTTACCGTTTCCCCATTAATCTTGCTGACACTTCGTCCATCCATCAGTTTTCTGCTTAAGATCAATTGTCCCTCTTCCGGATAAATATCAAGTGCTCTCAGCTGTGCCTCCTGGGACGGATGTTCCACAGTAAATACCAGTTCTACTAATCCGTAAGCAGCTCCTTTTCGCAGCATCTCAGCAGAATACTTCCCGCCAAGTGCCAGTCCGATAGAGCCTAAAATAATTGATTTTCCGGCACCGGTCTCTCCTGTCAGAATGTTAAATCCTTTTTTAAATTCTACTTCGATCTCATCGATCAGCGCTAGGTTCTTTACATGTAAATTTTGTAACATCTGTTTCTCCTGCCGTTACAATACAATTTTTCTTATTTTTTCCATCACAATTTTCGTCTCTTCTGTGCTGCGGACTGCACACATGATCGTATCATCTCCCGCAATACAGCCGACAACTTCGTACCACTGCATCGAATCAATGGATGCGGCGACCGCCATCGCCATTCCGGATACGGTTTTGACTACCAGTATATTTTGCGCCATCTCCATCGAAACATACCCGTCTTTTAGGATCCGCATGTATTTTTCCTTCATATCCTTTTCCGGAACCTGAAGGATCACATACTTCTGTTTTCCATTTTCCCCCGCAACTTTCGTAAGCCGCAGATCACGGATATCTCTTGAAACAGTCGCCTGCGTCACTTGAAAACCTGCTTTGTTCAGCTGTTCTGCCAGCTCTTCCTGGGTCTCAATATTATACTGGTTGATTAATTCTACAATCTTTGCATGCCGACTTACTTTCATCTTATTTAATTTCCTTTCATTTTCTTGCGCAGCGTCTCCAGAAAACTCTCCTCACTCAGCTTTAAAAGTTTGGCAGTCTTTTCAGAACGGCTGATCGTAATACGGTCCCCTGTATAGACCGGAATCACATCCGCTCCGTCAAACGTCACGCTCGCCTCCTCAACCGTATCTCCTTTTCCTTTTCCGATCTCGATCACGATCTCGTCTTCCGCCGAAAGTACGATACTGCTTGTATTTAAAGCGTGTGAACAGATCGGTGTGATCACAAACATCTCTGCCGTCGGTTCCACGATCGGTCCGCCCGCTGACAGGTTGTACGCGGTAGAGCCTGTCGGCGTCGAGATGATCACTCCATCTGCCTGGTAAGAATTTAAAAGCTGTCCATTGACATAAATATTGAAATGGATCACACGGATACTTCCGGCACGCGCCACAACAATATCGTTGAGCGCGATATCTTCCTTTCTTCCTTCAAGCTTTCCTTGCAACATCATCCGGCGTTCCGGAAGAAACGCCCCGCAAAACAGCTTTTCCAGACTTTCTTCGATCTTTGGAAGTTCAATCTCTGTCAAATATCCGAGTGTCCCCATATTCACTCCGATCAACGGAAGATGCTTGTTCCTCAATTCTCTGACCGCCTGGATCAACGTTCCGTCTCCTCCCAGCGTCAGGACACAGTCTGTCTCTTTTGGAATCTGGTCTGTAAGGAGATTGCCCTCTTCATCTCGCTCACATAAGATACAAGTTCTGCCGCGCTTTTCTATATAATCTTGTATCTGCCTTGTCACCTCATAATTTTCATCTTTACTGTAATTCGTAATGATGTAAAACGTTTCCATAACGTACCTCTCTCGCTTTTATTTTGCCAGCGCCTCAAACGCTGCCTCCACTACCTGATATAGTGCACCTTCCATATCCGGCAGATTGCTTCCCACTTCGCTTTTCTTTAAATGTACCAGATATTCAATATTTCCCTCCGGTCCTTTGATCGGCGAAAATTCAATGCCGAGAATCTGAAATCCGATTGATGCCGCATAGGAAGTGACCAGTTCGATCACCTCGTGGTGAGTACTTTTCTCGCGGACAACTCCCTTCTTCCCTACTTTCTCTCTTCCGGCCTCAAACTGTGGCTTGATCAGGGCAACAATCTCCCCATCCGGTTTTAAATAGTTGCGGATCGGTTCCAGCACTTTTGTCAGCGAGATAAAAGACACATCAATGGAAGAAAAATCAATTTCCTCTCCAAGATCTTCCGGTGTCACATACCGGATATTTGTCTTCTCCATACATACAACCCGGTCATCTTGTCTGAGTTTCCACGCAAGCTGTCCTCTCCCTACATCGATCGCGAACACCTTTCTCGCACCATTCTGGAGCATACAATCTGTAAATCCCCCTGTAGAAGAACCAACATCCGTGCAGACTTTTCCTTCCAGATCTACATCAAAATTGGCGATTGCTTTCTCAAGCTTTAATCCGCCGCGGCTGACATACGGCATTGTGTGCCCCTTGATCTCAATCTGAACCTCATCTGAGAAAGTGGTTCCCGCCTTGTCCTCCCGCTGTCCTTCCACAAATACATTGCCGGACATGATGATCGCCTTCGCTTTCTCTCTTGACTCTGCAAGATTCCGCTTTACAAGTAATACATCTAAACGCTCTTTCATCTATTTCTACTCCTGCTGTCTTTTCTGGTACACGGACAGGATCCGCTCTGTGATCGTATCCGCATCCAGCATTACTTCTTTTCTTAATACTTCTATATTTCCATGTTCCACATACTCATCTGGAATTCCGAAGGACTCTACCTGAACGGGAAGTCTTTTCTTCTCCACATAGGCAAGCACCTGAGCTCCATACCCTCCGGCCAGTACATTTTCCTCAATCGTCACGTAAAGTGTATGTGACTTAGAAAGTTCCTCCAAAAGTTTTTCATCCACCGGCTTGACAAATCGACTGTTGACCAGTGTGCTTTGAATTCCTCTCTCTCTTAAGGAATCACTCACCTGCAAGGCCGTCTCCATCATATGTCCGACACTGAGAAGAACTATTCCTTCTCCAGCTTGGATCACTTCACTCTTTCCATATTCGATCGGCGCGCGGAACTCTTCCAGTCCTGTATACGCTGTTCCTCTTGGATAACGGACCGCGACCGGCCCCGGATACTGGATTGCAAAACGGAGCATATCCGCAAGTTCCCACTTGTTTTTCGGCGCCATCACCGTCATATTTGGGATTGTCGATAAAAATGATAAGTCAAACACACCCTGGTGCGTCTCTCCATCACTCCCCACAAGCCCTGCGCGGTCGATTGCAAATACAACCGGGAGATTCTGCAGGCAGACGTCATGGATCAGCTGGTCATACGCCCGCTGTAAAAAAGAGGAATAGATTGCAACCACCGGCTTAAGCCCTGCCGCTGCAAGTCCCGCCGCAAATGTCACTGCGTGCTCTTCTGCAATTCCCACATCAAAAAATCGATCCCGGTAGGTTTTGGAAAATGGAACCAATCCTGTCCCGCCTGCCATCGCTGCGGTAATCGCCACCAGCTTTGGCTCCTTCTTCGCCTCTCGGTAGATCACTTTGGAAAAGACATCGGTGTAAGAATCTTCCCCTGCTTTTTCCTTTGCCTGTCCGGTCTCAATATCAAACGGACCTGTCCCATGAAACTGGGACGGATATTTCTCCGCCGGGAGATATCCTTTTCCTTTTGTTGTAATCACATGTACCAATACGGCATTCTGAAGTTTCTCTGCTTCTTTAAAAGCCCGACACAATGCCTTAAGATCGTGCCCGTCCACCGGGCCAAGATAGGTGATCCCCATATCTTCAAAAAACATTCCCGGAACAAACAGCTGCTTGATTCCGCTCTTCGCTTTCCGAATATGTCCTGTCACTCTCGCTCCAATATACGGCAGCTTCCCTAATGCCGCCTCCACACCCTTTTTCAATCCGGTGTAGGCACTCGCTGTTCGAAGACCATCCAAATACTTCGACATGCCTCCTACATTTTCTGAGATAGACATATTGTTGTCATTGAGCACAATAATAAAATTACTCTTTAATCCTGCTGCATTGTTGAGTGCTTCATATGCCATCCCGCCGGTCATGGCGCCATCCCCGATGACAGAGATGACTTTATGATCTTGTCCTAGGATCTCCCGTGCCTCTACATACCCAAGTCCTGCCGAGATGGATGTGGAACTGTGCCCGGTATCAAACGCATCGCAATCGCTTTCTTTCCGCTTTGGAAACCCGCTCATCCCACCATATTTCCGCAGATCATCAAACCCGGCTTTTCTGCCGGTAAGCAGTTTGTGCGTATACGCCTGATGCCCCACATCCCAGATAATCTTATCCTCCGGCAGGTCAAAAATCAGGTGCATCGCCATCGTCAGTTCTACTACGCCAAGATTAGAAGCCAGATGTCCACCAGTCACACTGATTTTCTCGATCAGAAAATCCCGGATCTCCTGGGCAAGCACTTCAAGCTCCTCCGGCTTTAATTTTTTTATATCATTTGCTTTCTGAATTTTTTCCAGTACCATAGGCACTCCCTCTATTTCTCCCGATGTATCAACTCCTGCAAGAGCTGCTCCAGATAGGCATTCTCCCTCTGCAGACTCCTTAACAGAGCAATCGCCTCCTCAGAAATCTGTTCTACATCCTTTTTTGCTTTCTCTAATCCGAAGAGCGTCACATAAGTCGTCTTCTCATTCTTCTGATCGCTGAAAACTGGTTTGCCGAGCACTTCTTCTGTACTTGTAACATCAAGAATGTCATCCTGAATCTGAAATGCGATCCCAATCTTCTTCGCGACCTGCTCGATCACTGCAACTTCCTCTTCTTCTGCTCCCGCCAGAATCGCACCGATCATCATGGCACTTTCTAAAAGCGCTCCTGTCTTCAGCTCATAAATAAAAGAAAGTATATCTTCTGTGATATTCTTTCCAGAAGCACTGACATCTACGACCTGCCCTCCGATCATCCCATAGATACCTGCTTTCTTTGCAAGCACCTGAAGAGCTTTCCCGATCCGGGTTGCCTCCTCCGGCGCTTCCTCAAATGCAGTGCATGCTGTCTCAAACGCATAATTTAACAATGCATCTCCGGCAAGAATCCCCATGTCTTCCCCGTATACGATGTGTGTCGTCTTCCTTCCTCTCCGGTAATCATCATCATCCATCGCCGGAAGGTCATCGTGTACGAGCGAATAGGTATGGATCATCTCGATTGCCGCCATGAACGGTCTGACGGTCTTTGCGGCACCTCCAAACATCTGGAAGGTCTCCCAAAGAAGCATCGGACGGAGTCTTTTCCCTCCTGCCATCAGACTGTATTCCATCGCCTCCATGATGACCTGCTGCTTTCCTTCCTGCACAGGAAGATACGCCTTTAGGATCTGTTCGATCTCCTCTGTTTTCTTTCTTTTCTCGTCTCTAAAATTCATGGCATTCTCCATTTTCTTCTAATATCTGTATCTGTTTTTCCACTGTATCAATCTTGTCATTGCATGACTTCAAGAGTTCTATTCCTCTGTGATAAAGTGAAAAAGACTGTTCCAAAGAAAGTCCCGGCTCTTCCATCTGCCGCATCATTCCATCCAGTTCCTGAAACAGTTCCTCCAGTGTTCTATTCTCTTTGACTGTGCTTTCCGCCATCTTCTGCCTCCTTTTCCACTTCCGTCACCTGTGCGTGTATCGTTCCGTCTGTCACTTTAATGGAAAGGAGTTCGCCTGGGCAGACATCTTCGATTTTTCGAATATTGACTCCAATCTCATTCTGTACATAAGAAAATCCCTGTCCCAATTTTCTGACCGGAGAAAGTCCGTTGAGACGCTCTGCTCGCACAGACAGACCGTGCTTTGCTTCCTTTAACCGCTCCTGCATCTTCTGCCTAAACCGTTCTTCCAAATCCACTGCCTGTTGCCGTTTCTCATTTAGCTTCACCTGCGGATGCAGATAAGAAAGCCTCTGCGCCCGCTGCATAACCTGATTTCGCTTCTCTTCCACCACGTGCGAAAGTGCACGTTTTAGCTTCCTTTCCGTCTCATCCAAATATACGCGGACAACATCGTATTCATAAACCGCAAGCTCCGCTGCCGCAGAAGGTGTCGGCGCACGAAGATCTGCTACATAGTCAGCGATTGTTGTGTCGGTCTCATGTCCCACCGCCGAAATGACCGGGGTCTGACATGCAAAGATCGCCCGGGCAACAATCTCCTCGTTAAATGCCCAAAGATCCTCGATCGAACCGCCGCCTCTTCCTACAATGATTACATCTACGCCGAATGCATCCAGTCTTCGTATCCCGTCTGCAATGCTTTCTGCAGCATCTTCTCCCTGTACAAGTGCAGGGCACAAATACAGCTGCACATAAGGATTCCTCCTGGACGCAATATGAATGATATCCCGGATTGCCGCCCCCGTAGGCGCTGTTACAATCCCAACCGTGCTGGCAAATGGAGGAATCGGTCGCTTATATTCCTGCTCAAACATCCCCATCTCTTCCAATTCCTGCTTCAGCTTCTCAAACTTCTCATATAGCAATCCAGCCCCATCTAAGATGATCTCTTTCGCATAGAGTTGATATCTGCCGTCGCGCTCATAGACATTGACACTTCCAAGAACGATCACTTGCTGCCCTTCTCTCATCCGAAAAGCAAGACCGCCTCTCTGTCCGGCAAACATCACGCAGGCGATCGTCCCCGTCTCATCCTTGAGGGAAAAATAAATATGTCCGGAAGTGTGATATTTGCAGTTTGACACTTCTCCTTTCACATAGATGCGCCCAAGCATGAAATCTTGTGTAAACATATTTTTAATGTAAGAATTGACTTGACCGACGGAATATACACTGCGCATGGCACTACCTCGAATTGACGATCTTTCCAAGAACTCCGTTGATGAAAGACGGACTCTCTTCACCACCATATCTCTTCGCCAGTTCTACTGCCTCGTTGATCGCAACCCCCTGCGGCACTTCCTCATCCCACTCAATCTCATAAACTGCAAGACGAAGAATAGTCAGGTCTACTTTTCCCATTCGGGATGTCTTCCATCCTGTCACGGAAGCATTGATCTTCTCATCGATCATCTCCACCTTCTCCGCAATTGCGGCATATTTTGTGCGAATGTATTCTTTCTCTGTGTCCTTTGCCGATTCCAGCTCTTCCAGATAAAGTGCAAGCTGCTCTTCCATCTCTTCCTTCGGTTGAAACTCGATGCGGAATAATATTCTAAAAATGTGTTCTCTAAGTTCTGATCTTCCCATTGTATACCTCACTGTCTGTTTTTTCAAAGGTTATCTCTTCGATAGGCTCTATTATACTACATAACCTTCCATATTGCAAAATAGAATTCAGCACACGAAAAGAGATTATGAAAAACCTTTCATAATCTCCCTGTGAGCCGTGATTTTTTCAAATCTATTCTTCACCCATGTCTACACCCGCAATACGGATATTGACATCCGCAACGGTAAGCCCGGTCATATTCTCCACCGCCGCTTTGACTTTCTCCTGAATCTTTGCTGACACATCCATGATGTTATAGCCATATTTCAGGACAAGCGCCAGAGATACTGTCACGATTCCTTCCAGCACATCCACCTTCACGCCTCTGGATAAATTCTTCATTCCCAGTCGTGCGATCAGGTCATTTGTGATATTTCCTGCCATGGAAGCAACCCCTTCTACCTCTGTGGCTGCCAGAGCTGCAATGATCGCAACTACTTCATCGGCGATCTTTACTTCCCCGAGATTCGGATCCTGATGTATCGTATACGTATTTCTTTCGTCTTTTACCATTTCTAAAACCTCCTGTCTGGTTTGCTGTCTGTTATAGTTATTATAACAAATTTCTCATTATTTGCAAACAAAAAACTTTAAGAACGGCCAAATTCAGACAGAACGAGTCCCTCGTTTCGATCCAGTGTCATACGGATGCTCCAGCTATTGACAAACAGAAGAAGCGGACGATCCTTTAAGTCCTTGATCTTCTTCATGTCAGAAGTTCCGATTACTTTATCAAGATCAATGTCTGTATTCTCAATCCAGCGGATGTGCTCATATGGAAGCTGATCCATGCGGATCTCCACATTGTATTCATTTTCCAGACGGTATTTTAATACGTCAAACTGAAGCACACCGACAACTCCGACGATAATTTCTTCCATCCCGGTGTTGTACTCCTGAAAAATCTGGATCGCACCTTCTTGAGCAATCTGATTAATTCCTTTGATAAACTGCTTACGCTTCATCGTATCCACCTGACGTACTCTGGCAAAATGTTCCGGTGCAAAGGTCGGAATTCCCTCATAGCAGAACCGCTCTGCTGAAGTCGTAAGAGTATCCCCGATCGAGAAGATTCCCGGATCAAACACACCGATGATATCTCCTCCGTAAGCCTTCTCTACCATCTTCCGCTCACTTGCCATCATCTGCTGCGGCTGAGAAAGACGCACCTTTCTTCCTCCCTGCATGTGATATACTTCCATGCCCGCCTCAAACTCACCGGAACAGATCCGCATGAACGCAATACGGTCACGATGCGCCTTGTTCATATTTGCCTGGATCTTGAAGACAAATGCAGAGAAATCCTTCTCAGTCATCGGGTCAATCTCTCCTTTATCTGACTTTCTCGGAAGCGGCGAAGAAGTCATAGAAAGGAAATGCTGTAAAAATGTCTCCACACCAAAGTTCGTGAGCGCAGAGCCGAAAAATACCGGTGAAAGTTCTCCCTTGCTTACCAGCTCCTGGTCAAACTCAGCACTTGCTCCGTCTAACAGTTCCACTTCTTCCTCCAAAAGAGAAAGTGCATCTTCCTCGATCAGTGTACTCAGCTCCGGATCATCCAATGAAATTTTCTTCACTTCTCCCATTTTTGTTCCTTTTTGTGTATCTGAGAACAGTTCAATTTCCCGATGTTCTCTGTCATAGACACCTTTAAATGCCTTTCCGGAACCGATTGGCCAGTTGACCGGACAGGTTGCAATCCCCAGTTCTTTCTCGATATCATCCAGCAATTCAAACGTATCTCTCGCCTCACGATCCATCTTATTGATAAAGGTAAAGATTGGGATATGACGCATTACACAGACTTTAAATAGCTTTCTCGTCTGCGCCTCCACACCTTTGGATGCATCGATCACCATCACCGCAGAATCCGCAGCCATCAGTGTACGATAAGTATCCTCCGAGAAGTCCTGATGTCCCGGTGTATCCAGAATGTTAATGCAATATCCATCGTAGTTAAATTGAAGCACGGAGGAAGTCACTGAGATTCCTCTCTCTTTCTCAATCTCCATCCAGTCTGATACTGCATGTTTTGCGGTCGCTTTCCCTTTGACAGATCCTGCCTGATTGATCGCGCCGCCGTATAATAAAAATTTCTCGGTCAATGTCGTCTTACCGGCATCGGGATGAGAAATAATCGCAAATGTTCTTCGTTTCTTTATTTCATTCGTAATATTTGACATAATGTTCTCCTGCTTTGCTTTTTTTCAACGTTTCTATTATAGCAACTCTTTTTTTGTTTATCAACAAAAACTATTTTTCTTCTGCCTTTGCCTCTTCTTCCCCACTATGTATCGGTGTGATCACGATATTCTGCGGGGCAATCCCTGTTTTTCTTGTGACGATATCTTCAATCTGTGCACGATTAGCATCTGTCAGATCTGCGTTGCTTACAACCACATCTGCACTGTCCACCGTCAGATTGACGACCGTCTCTGAAAATCCCTTCGATGCAAGAAGTGTCTCCACTGCCACTTCCTTCTCAGACAGATCCGTCAACTGGATCATCTCATTGACTGCCTGCTGCTTCTGCTCTTCACCGATCTCCGCATTATCAATGATCGCCTGAAGCGTCTCCTTATTCTTTGCGCGCACTTGTTCTCTGGAAACTTTTGCCTCCGCTACTACTTTATTCGCCTCCCCGCTTGTAAGTACTGCCTCCCCCGGTGTTCCATCTACCGAATCCTCCAGCGCTGCCTCCTTGTCTGTACTCTCAATATCTCCTGCCGTCTCAGCCAGCTCCTGCTCAGAGATATCAAGCAATTCTTTGTTCGCCAGTTCTCCGCTCGTCTCCTTCCCTTCTGCTCCTCCAAACAGCTTTCCGGAATAGTTCAAGTATCCCGCCACCGCGATCATAACTGCCAGTGTTGCAATGATTACCTGATTCTTCTTAAATAGTTTTTTCAAAATGAACCCTCCTTCTTTGAATCACTCTGCTTCATTATTTTAATTTTATGCGTTTCGATACCAAATAATGCCTGCACTGCCTCCGTGATTTCCTTTCGCACGACGGCATCATCCCCTCCGGCTGCACTTACAAGCACTCCTTCCACCTGAGGGTGTACTTCCTTTCGCACATACGGTGTATGCGCTCCTTGCGCAGTATCTTCAAACACTGTTTCCTCTCGTCTTGCAGACTCGCTTTTCTCCAAATCTTTCTCCACGACTTTCTCTGCCGATGTGCGAAACGTAATCATCACCCGCACCTTTCCCACACCTTCGGTCCGTTTTAAGATATCTTCCAATTCCCGCTCCATCGTTTCCCGATACGTATCCAAATCCGTCGTCTTTCTATCATCTGCCTCACTCGTTCTTTCTTTTCCCAAGCTTTCACCCGGTTTCGGAGTCGGAATTGCAATGATCACAAGAAGGATCCCGACAAGAAGCACGACCAGCAGTTGATGTTTCTTAGGAAATCCTTCTGGAAATTTCCAGTCCCACCGTTCCCTATTCACTGTACTCTTCCCCTCCTTCTTTTTCTCTTTCCTCAGCGCTTTCTTCTTCCTGCATTCTGTCTTGTTGTGGATTGTTGCCGCCATAGTCTTTTGGAAGATAATCTTCCGGGCAGATTTCCTTAAGGTACTTTGTCTGCTCCTCGATCTTTCGCAATTCCTCCTCATAAGTATGCTTCTGAAACACTTCTTCAAAAGTTTTTTCCATTCCGGCAACCTTTAGCAGCGGACTGATCACAAGCAAGATCAATAAAAGTCCTGTGAAAAATTTCAGATACTTCCGGTATCCATCACCGGGGATCAAATGAAGTGCAGCTGTCATAAGTACCATATAAAACGCAATATTTTCCACCCATTGATACAGTCCCTCTGTCATCTTTCTCTCCTTCAAATGCATTAAGTGGTCGATGCTGTGACGATCACGATCGTCAGTAGAAACAGTAATCCCGTCGTAAAGATTATCCTCAGCAGAAGCTGATACCCTTTGCCGATTCCAGAAATGCAGCCGACAATCCGCTGATCCGATACCGGCTGGATCACCGCCGCCACCAGTTTGTAGAGAAATGCGACCACTGCGACCTGCAAAAACGGAACCGCACAAATTCCTACGCAGATGATGGCGCCGGTAATCCCGATACTGTTCTTGATAAGAACGGTTGTCCCAAGAACAACCTCCGTCATTCCTCCAATTGCATCCCCGATCCCGGGAATTGCCTCTGCAGTCTTTGTCACCACCCCTCTCTTGACAGAATCGATCACCGGAAGCAGCATTCCCTGAACAAGATTCAGACCAACGACACATGCAAGAAGTGTCTTAATGCTCCAATCGATTCCCGTGTGGATCAGATCTGCCATTTTCGATAAATATTCTTCGGAAGAAAGATGATTCAATAACTCCAATATGGTATAGACCTGTACAAATGGAAGCAGGACATTCAAGATCAAAAGCTCCACAAGAAAGATCAAAAATAAAACCAGATTATAAAACGCTGCCGATGTCACACCCCCATTTGCAACGGCTACTGCGAGAAAGTAGACCGGTCCAAGCACTTTCATAAATGAAGTCAAAATGGTAAGTCTCTGCGCTGTAAGATCTGTCATCATCCGAAAACCATTTAAGCACACGTTAAATAATAAAAGATACAAAAGATAAAAACTAATCTCTGAAATCTGGCGGTTTGGAAATATACCGGAAAAATTGGCAAATACAGCCGCAATCACTGCAAGCATCAATATATACACAAGACTCTTTTTGCTCTGCCCAAACTCATAGGCAACCTGATCTTTCACAAACTGTCCTACCGCCTCAAACGACATCGGAAGATCTCCTTTTTCAACCTCTTTCACCATCTTGGAAAAATCCATCTTCCCTTCCGGGAACATGCTTTCGAGCGCCCCTGTCACTTCCTCAAAGCCAAACTCTCCGAAAAGAGCCTCCTCCACAGCTTCCTTTGCCTCCTTAAGCGCCTGCTCTTCTTCTATCTGCGATGCCTCTGCATGCGCTGTCGACAAAAAAAGCAACAGCAGCGCAAACAGAATTCTTGTCCACCATGCTTTTTTTCTGTCCCATACCGGTTTCTGCTCTTTCATGTGCCTCCTCCCAACTCCCATTTTCACTACGTTAAAAATGCATGGATCGTCTCCAACAACGCCAGCAGGATCGGCATGCCAAGCGCCAATATCGTCAGTTTACTGAAAATCTCAATCTGGGATGCCACCGTCTGATAGCCGGCATCTTTGCAGATTCCAGAGGAAAATTCCGCTGCATAAGTGATTCCCACCATCTTTAGCAGTGTACCGATATACGCCCGGTCAATCGTGATCATATCTCCAATTGCACGAAGCGTCTCAAGGATAATCTCCAGTCTCCCTACAATATTCAGAAAAATGAAAATGCTGACCGCCACACTTAGGTAGATGCCATACTCAGATTTTCCATTTTTAAACTGAATCGCAAGCAGCGCGCCCGCCACACCCACAAGTCCAATCTGTACTGCATTCAACTCGTATCCCCCTTCTCCATCTCTTATAAGGAAAATAGCTGCTCAATGGAATGAAACAGTTCCTGAATATAGGGAAGAATCCAAAACAGTACGAGCAGAAGCCCTGCAAGACTTGTCAGAAATGCCTGTTCCTCCCGGCCACTGTGTTTTAATACCTGACATAGTACCGAGACGAGGATCCCGACTGCCGCAATCTTAAAAATAAGCTGAACACTCATGTACTCCTCCCACTAGATCAATAAAATTGTAATAAAAATCCCACTCATCACACCGAGACAGCTGCATAGTTTCTGCTTCGCAGCCAGTCCTTCCCGCACGTCTTGTACTTCCACCTTCAGTTGTTCCAGATACAGATCGATCGCCCCTTCTTGGGCATGTCCGCCGAGATACCCGATACTATTTCCAAATTCTTTTAATTCTTCTAACTCTTCCCTCGTAAGCTTTGTTGTACAAAGTCGCTCTTCCACCGCACAAGACCATATTTCGGCAAAGGAATTTCCCGCACGTCTTGCAAGCTGTCCGGATACCTGTGTCAAAAACAAGCAGTACGGTGCCTTTACTTTTCTTGAAATGCGGGCAAATGCTTCCTCAAGCGGTGCGTGCATGTATGCAATTTCTTCTTTTAACAACAAAAGGATCCTCCGCAGACATTTCAGATCGTTCAGATGTCGTTTGAGATCAGCCGCCGTCAGATACCCGATTCCACTCGTCCCAAGAACGATCAAGATAATTCCGATTCCTTTCACACGCATGCCCCCTTCTCGTATTGTTCTCGGTAAAGCAGTGTTCCTCTTTCATCATAAATTCCTTCTACCTCTCCGATATGAATCCCATTTTTCAAAACAACATAACGACCAAACCTCTTTTTCTGGATCAGCTGCTGCAGCACAGGTTTCTTTTGTACCTCTGCCATCGATGTGCCATGAACAGTTGCCAGCATACGGCATCCGCAATGCATTGCGTACTCCATCGCATGAATATCCTCCGGTGCCCCGATCTCATCGACTGCAAGTATTTTGGGAGCCATCGACCGAATCAACATGAGCATTCCCTCTGCCTTGGGACATCCATCTAAAATATCCGTGCGGATCCCAAGCTCATTTTGTGCAATCCCAAGATGACACGCCCCCAGTTCTGAGCGTTCATCGACCACGCCTACACTTTCCCCCTGAATCCATCGATTTCCGTCTGAAATCTGACGGATCAAATCCCTCAGCAATGTTGTCTTCCCACATCCCGGAGGGGAAATGATCAGCGTGTGGTACAGCTGTTGATTGTATGTAAGATACGGCAATACTTTCCCTGCACAGTCCTTTACCTCATGTGCCACCCGGATGTTGACGGATGAAATATACTGGATATTCTTTATCATTCCCTGATCCATAATCACTTTTCCTGCCATTCCTACCCGATGTCCTCCTTCCACTGTCAGAAATCCCTGTCGCAGTTCCTCTTCAAAAGCATATAAAGAATAGCTGCTGATATAATCTACCGTCTCGCGCATTTCTGTCTTCGTGACAAGATGCGGTTTTCCATTCCGCTTTGGAATCCTCTCTTTTCCACGGATATTTAAGATTACCGGACTTCCTACACGAAGACGGATCTCCTGAAGTCCTTCCATTTCTATCTCTTCCTGGCTGATCAGTTCCTGAATCTCTCTTGCAAGAATCTGCAGCACCTGACTGTTTTTTCCGATTGCTCTGTTCATCTTTGTCCACCTCTTAAAACAGTATATGAGAAACTTGTCTGTTTAGAACCAGATTCTCACACGGAATGTATTTCGATAAGGATCCGAAGAACTTTTCTATGCAAAAAAGACTCTGCACAGATTTCTCTGTACGGAGTCTTTTTCGCATATTTATAAAATTCAACTTCTTATTCTGCTACATCTTTGATGGAGAAGCTCATTCTTCCCATCTTATCTTTTCCTAAGCAGACTACTTTGACTTTATCGCCAAGTGTCAGAACATCTTCTACATTTTTGATGCGCTCTTTGGAAATCTTGGAAATGTGTACCATTCCTTCTTTACCCGGAGCAAACTCTACAAACGCTCCAAATTCTTTGATGCTTACGACTTTTCCTTCCAGCACCTGTCCGGCTTCAAAGTCTGTGACAATGATCGCAATCATCTTCATCGCTTCTTCCATCGCCTCTGCATCTACACCGCATACAGACACTGCACCGTCATCTGTAATATCAATCTTCACACCAGTCTGTTCAATGATCGCATTGATCGTCTTTCCGCGCTGTCCTACAACATCACCAATCTTTGCAGGATCAATCTGCATCTGACGGATCTTCGGAGCGTACGGTCCAACAGAAGCACGCGGCTCTGCAATCGCCTTGCTCATTACTTCATCTAAAATATAAGTTCTTGCTTTCTTTGTGCATGCAATTGCTTCCTCGATGATCGGTCTTGTCAATCCGTGAATCTTAATATCCATCTGGATTGCTGTGATACCTTTATGTGTTCCGGCAACCTTAAAGTCCATATCTCCAAAGAAGTCTTCGAGTCCCTGAATATCTGTCAGAACGATATAGTCATCGTCTGTCTCCCCTGTCACAAGGCCTGCGGAAATTCCTGCCACTGCTGATTTGATCGGAACACCTGCTGCCATCAGCGACATGCTGGATGCACATACACTTGCCTGGGAAGTAGAACCATTTGATTCAAATGTCTCTGATACCGTACGGATCGCATACGGGAACTCTGCCTCGCTTGGAAGTACCGGTACGAGCGCTCTCTCTGCAAGCGCACCATGTCCGATCTCACGACGTCCCGGTCCTCTTGACGGCTTTGTCTCACCGACAGAGTATGACGGGAAGTTATAGTGGTGCATATATCTCTTGGAAGTCTCTGCCTCATCAAGACCATCAATTCTCTGCGCCTCTGAAAGCGGTGCAAGTGTTGTAATAGTACAGATCTGTGTCTGACCTCTTGTAAACATTGCCGAACCGTGTACTCTCGGAATCAAATCAGTCTCTGCTGCAAGCGGTCTGATCTGATCGATCGCTCTTCCATCCGGACGCTTGTGATCTTTTAAGATCATCTTGCGGACAGTCTTCTTCTGATACTGATATAATGCTTCTCCTAAGAGTTCCAGCCACTCTTCGTTCTCTGCAAATGCTTCTTCTAACTTCTCACGGATCATGCGGATATTTTCTTCTCTGACTTGTTTTTCATCTGTGAATACCGCTTCTTCCATCTCTTCCGGTGTCACGATCTCTTTGATCGCCTCAAACAATTCTTCCGGCACTGCACAGCTTGTGTATGCATGCTTTTCTTTTCCACACTCTGCCACGATCGTATCGATGAACTTGATCACTTCCTGGTTCACTTCATGTGCCGCAAAGATTGCCTCGATCATCTTCGCCTCCGGCACTTCATTTGCACCTGCCTCGATCATAATGACCTTATCTCTTGTGGAAGCAACTGTCAACTGCAGATCAGAAACCGCTCTCTGTGCCGCATTCGGATTGAATACAAACTCTCCGTCGATCAGTCCTACCTGTGTAGTAGAAGTAGGCCCATCAAACGGGATGTCAGAGATTGCTGTGGCAATCGCAGAACCTAACATTGCTGTCAGTTCCGGGCTGCAGTCCGGATCCACAGACAATACGAGGTTATTTAATGTCACATCGTTTCTGTAATCCTTTGGAAACAGAGGTCTCATCGGTCTGTCAATGACACGAGATGTCAGGATCGCATTTTCAGACGCTTTCCCTTCTCTCTTGTTAAACCCTCCCGGGATCTTTCCTACCGCATATAATTTCTCTTCATATTCAACGGAGAGCGGGAAGAAATCGATGCCCTCTCTCGGTTTTTCAGATGCTGTCGCTGTCGATAATACAACAGTCTCTCCATAGTGCATCAAAGCCGCACCATTGGCCTGTGCTGCCACTCTGCCTACATCGACACGCAGAGTTCTTCCGGCTAATTCCATTTCAAATTTTTTAAACATACTGTTCTCCTTTTCTTCGCCGGCAGGCTGTACCGAAACTACTGAAAAATACATTTCTGCTTTGCACTCTGTCAACACTGCTGACAGTTCCTGCGGAAATATGCTTTTCAGTGGTCTCGGCTCATACTTTCCTGCCGTTTTTCATAAACTTCTTCACCGAATGTTTTTCATCCGGCACTTGTAACTGAAAACAAGGGATGGCACGAATAACCATCCCCTGCTAAAATCACTTTGATTATTTTCTAAGTCCTAAACGTTCAATTAAAGAACGGTATCTTTCAATATCAGTTTTCTTTAAGTAAGCAAGTAAGCCTCTTCTCTGACCTACCATTTTAAGAAGACCTCTTCTTGAATGATGATCCTTTGGATTTGCTTTAAAGTGATCTGTTAATTCATTGATTCTTGCTGTTAAGATTGCGATCTGAACTTCCGGTGAACCTGTATCTCCTTCTGTTCTTCCGTATTCTGCAATAATAGCCTGTTTCTTTTCTTTTGCGATCATGTGATGATCCTCCTTTATTCTTTCTTATTATTAATATTTGAGCGCCAGATATTAAGTAACGGTTGGAGTCTTCCAGTTACCGGATATCGGCTCGTAAATCCTTAGTTAGATTAGCATAATTGAATTTGTTTTTCAAGATTTATTTTCAATTTTCTTTTCTTTTCTCAGTTTTCGTCACTATGCACAATTCACAGTTCCCTGCGTTTAATCGCTGCAATATCTGCTTCCATCTGGCTTTTCAGCTCTTCCACAGAGGCAAACTTGCGCTCCGGCCGCACAAACGAGAGCAGTTCTACTTGAATGGTCTGTCCGTAGGTTTCTCTGTCGAACGAAAAAACATTGACTTCTAAAATCAGTTTTCCATCCGCATCCACAGTCGGCTTATTGCCAAGGTTCCCAATCCCTTGATAATAGTTCCCATCAATCCGCACACGGCACGCATAGACGCCGTTTGGCGGCGCCAGCTTTCCGATATCCGGAGTGATATTCATCGTCGGAATCCCAAGCTTTCTCCCAAGCTTTCTGCCATGCTCCACCACACCACTCATTGCATACGGATATCCAAGCAATTCTCTTGCCACTTCCATATGTCCGGCACGGACTTCTTCTTTGATATAAGTACTGCTGATTTCCCTGCCCTGATACAGTTCTTTGTCCACGACTTCCAGTTCATATCCATATATCCCTGCATACTGCTTCAGCATATGAATATCTCCGCGTTTCTCATGTCCAAAATGAAAGTCTGTCCCGACCGCAATATACGCTGCATGGAACTGATCCACCAGCACTTCTTTGATGAACGTCTCTGCTTCCATGCCGGATATCTCCTCCGTAAATGGACAGTCAATCAGATAATCTGTCTGTCCATCGAGATGCTCATACCGTTCTTTCCCGGTCATCAGACTTTTCTTCTGTTTGCCCAGTCGTTCATAGAGCGGAGCCATGTCAAATGCAAAGACAACACTTACCACCTCTTTGGATGCATGTTCCTTCACACGGCTGACCAGTTTCTGATGGCCTCTGTGCAGGCCGTCAAATTTCCCCAGTGTCACTGCAGCTTTTCTCTGTTCCTGATAGCATTCTAGTTCTCTTACATACTGCATGTCATTTCCTCTTCTATCCTTATCCGTATTGTGAGATTTTACTTTTCGTAGAACATCTTCTCGAGCCGGAACATCTTTTCCTCCTGACGGTAGCGATAAATTCCGACAAACACTCCCTGCGCATCGTACACCCGCACCCGTTCTTCCGGCTCATACTTCTCTCTTTTCTTTACAAAAGAAAGGGAAAATGGATTGCCGTTGTACAGATACTGATTTCCAGCCTCTTTCACATCCACACTCCTGCATTCTGGAAACATGGCATCGATGGGAATGATTGCCTCCATCAGAGTCCCGTCCTGCTTCTTCTTTTCAATCTCACCTAACGTCAGGCTATCTTCCAACTCAAAACGACTTACTTTTGTCCGAAGCAGTGATTCCATACAAGCCCCACATCCAAGTTTTTCCCCAATGTCATGACAAAGTGTGCGAATGTAAGTCCCCTTTGAGCAAGATACTTCCATCGTCACTCGAGGCAGATCGATCTCCATGATCTCAATGCTGTGGATCTGGACCGGTCTCGCCTTCCGCTCAACTGTCTTTCCTTCCCTTGCCAGTTCATAAAGCTTCTTTCCCCCGACTTTCAATGCGGAATACATCGGCGGAACCTGCTCATAATTCCCGACAAACTTCTGAATACATGCAGTTACCTCTTCGACTGTAAGCGATGCGGTATCTTTTTTCTCCAGCACTTCTCCGGAACTATCCTGTGTATCTGTGACAGTCCCAAGCAGCATCACTGCCCGGTATGTCTTATCCTTATCCGTCAACAGATCACAGAGTTTTGTCCCTTTCCCAAGGCATACCGGCAGAACTCCTGTCGCATCCGGATCGAGTGTCCCGGTATGACCGATCTTTTTCTGCCCTAAAATCCCTCTGAGCTTTGCCACGACGTCGTGAGAAGTAAACCCTTTTTCTTTATATACATTGATCACTCCGTGTATCATCTGTCTTCTGCCTTTCTTTTCTCCATTTTCTTTTGTCTGTTTCTAGAGCTGTTTTTGGATTTCTTCTACCAACCGGGAAAGAATTTCTTCTGCGCTTCCTTTCATGGTAACACCTGCCGCTTTCTTATGACCACCACCGCCAAATTGCTGTGCGATCCGGCTGACATCCACTTCACCCGTTGCCCGCAGACTGACTTTAAACTCATGATGAGATAATTCATAGAGAAAAATCGCCACTTCAACCCCTTTCGTCACGCGAAGCTGACTGACGATCCCATCCAATTCTTTTGGTTTTACTCCATAAACATCCATCTCTTCTTTTGTCAAAAAGGATGCGATACATTTCCCATCAAGAAGCAGTTTGCTGTCCAGCAGTGCCTTCCCAAGCACTTGATTCTGTACATAAGATTTCTGATAAAAAGTACGGTCAATGATTCCGGAGTAGTCAATGCCTTTCCGCATCAGTTCGGCTGCCGCCTCCATCGTCTCCGGCGCAGTGCAGGAATACTGAAATACCCCAGTGTCATGCACAATCCCAAGGTACAGACATTCTGCGATCTCCTTTGTAATCTTTTCTTTGTCTAACAGACGATACACCAACTCCGAAGTAGAACTTGCATCCGGGTCGATCTCATTTTCATCAGCGAATGCCTGATTGCTGATGTGGTGGTCGATGCACGCTGTCCGTCCTGCCTGCTCATAGAGCATTTTGGAAAATCCAAGACGATTCGAATCGCCGCAGTCCAAAAGAATGAAAAGATCATAGGTTTCTGTCTCTGTGACTTCCGAACGGATATCTGCTGCCGCACCGATAAACCGAAAAGAATCCGGCACCGGCTCCAAGTAAACATCCACCGTGATCTCCGGGTAATTTTTCTGAAGATACTGATACAATCCGAGTGTAGAACCGACACAGTCCCCATCCGGGCGGACATGTCCGCCTAGCGCCACACGGTGGGCTCCCTGCAATAATCTTTCTAATTCCATATTTTCGCTTCCTCTATTTGATATCCTTTGTCACTTCGTCGATTTTCTTAGACATGCTCACGCCATATTCAATGGACTGATCCAGAACAAATTTGACTTCCGGCGTATTTCTCATATTGAGACGATGTGCCAACTCTCTGCGGATGTATCCTTCTGCGCTCTGAAGTCCTGTAACAGTATCCTGCTGTGCCTTCTCATCCCCAAGAACGCTGATATAAGCTTTACATGTCTTCAGATCCGGTGCTACTTCCACAGCAACAACCGATGTCATCGGTGCCACTCTAGGATCTTTGATCCCGTCACGAAGGATACTGCTTAATTCTCTCTGTACTTCCATGTTGACTCTTGTATTCTTAATACTGTTCTTTCTCATCGTTGTTCTCCTTTCCATGCTTAGATGTGCCGGAAACTGCGATTTCCAGACTATATCTCTCGGACATTGATCAACCTCCTTAGTCTGAAAATGCAGTTTCCTCAACTTCTCTATCTTATTTTTTGCCTATCTTGGCACTTCTACCATCTTGAATGCTTCAACCTGGTCTTCTTCTTTGACATCGTTAAACTTCTCAAATACAAGACCACATTCATATCCGGCTCTAACTTCCTTGACATCATCTTTGAAACGTTTCAGCGAAGCAAGAGCACCCTCGAAGATCACAACACCATCTCTCGATACTCTGACAGAACATCCTCTCTCAAATGTACCATCAAGCACATAGGAACCTGCGATTGTTCCAACACCAGATGCCTTGAATGTCTGGCGTACTTCCGCATGTCCGAGCACTTTCTCCTCAAATACCGGATCCAGCATTCCCTTCATCGCTGCCTGCACATCTTCGATCGCATCGTAAATGACACGGTACAGACGAAGATCAACACCTTCGCGCTCAGCGATTTCTTTTGCAGTCGCATCCGGACGGACATTAAATCCGATGATGATCGCATTGGATGCGGATGCAAGATTGACATCAGATTCATTGATCGCACCGACACCGCCGTGGATGATCTTAATGACAACTTCCTCGTTAGACAGCTTCAGAAGACTCTGTTTTACCGCCTCCACAGATCCCTGTACATCGGCTTTTACAATGATTCCAAGTTCTTTTAAGTTTCCTGCCTGGATCTGGCTGAACAGATCGTCTAAGGACATTCTTGATTTTGTCTCTTCAAGCATTCTCACACGGTTCTGAGAGATAAATGTCTCTGCAAAGCTTCTTGCTTCTTTATCAGACTCACATCCAACAAAGATCTCACCAGCATTTGGAACATCATTTAATCCGAGGATCTCCACCGGCATAGACGGTCCTGCTTCTTTGACACGTCTTCCTTTGTCATCCATCATCGCTCTTACTTTCCCGTATGCAGAGCCTGCTGCGATCGGATCTCCTACATGAAGTGTTCCTTTCTGCACAAGAACTGTTGCCACAGAACCTTTTCCTTTGTCAAGCTGCGCTTCGATGACAATTCCTCTTGCACGGCGATTCGGATTAGCCTTCAGCTCAGATACTTCTGCTGTCAGAAGAATCATCTCCAGCAGTTCATCGATTCCTTCATGTGTATGTGCAGATACCGGAACAAAGATTGTGCTTCCGCCCCAGTCTTCTGCGATCAAGCCGTATTCTGTCAATTCTTGTTTGACTCTCTCTACATTTGCACTTGGCTTATCAATCTTATTTACTGCAACGATGATCTCGATGCCTGCCGCTTTCGCATGGTTGATCGCTTCTACTGTCTGCGGCATCACACCGTCATCCGCTGCAACAACAAGGATCGCGATATCTGTTGAGCTCGCTCCACGCATACGCATCGCTGTAAATGCTTCATGTCCCGGTGTATCAAGGAATGTAATGTTCTCTCCATTGATCGTTGCCACATATGCACCGATGTGCTGTGTGATTCCACCCGCTTCACGATCAATCACATTTGTGTTACGGATCGCATCGAGAAGAGAAGTCTTTCCATGGTCTACATGTCCCATGACACATACAACCGGAGGACGTTTCACCATTGTGCTTTCATCCTCTTCGTCTTCTTTTAATAATTCCTCGATCACATCGACAACTTCTTCTTTTTCCACAAGGCATTCAAATTCCATTGCGATCTCTTCGGCAGTGTCAAAGTCTACTTCCTGGTTCACTGTCACGATCTTGCCCTGCATGAATAATTTTTTGACAATTACCGATGGCTGGATCTTCATCTTATCTGCAAGTTCCTGAATAGTAAGTGTCTCTGGAATTGTGATCATTTTGATCTTTTCTTCCTCTTTTTCCACTGGCTTTGGCTGTGGTTTTACCGGCTGTGACATCGGTTTTTGTTTCTTCCCTTTTGGAAGTCTTTCTTCTCTGTCGTCATCCCGGTAATCTTTCTTTTTATAGTTCTCCTTGCCCTTCTGGCGCTGTGGTTTCTGCTCCGGAACAATTGGTGCAGGAATGGACGGAGAAGTTCCTCTTCCATTCTCCTGTCTTCTGTCATCTCTTCTTCCGTTATTTCTTCTGTTGTCCTGTCCGCGGTCATCTCTTCTTCCCTGACCGGAGAATCCGCCTTTCTGACCCTGGCGATCTCCTCTTCCATCCGGACGATTGTCTCCACGGTTATTGTAGTTTCTGTTCTCACCACGATTCTCCCCGGAGCGCTCTCCTCTGTTAAACGGACGGTTTCCGGAACGTTCTCCTCTGTTATCGCCATTTCTGGATCCTTGATTATTGTTGTTTCCACGGCTGTTTGTGCCATTTCCGGAACGGTAATTGCTGTTCTGACGATCCTTTTGTCCTGTACCGTTTCCTCTCTGATTATTGCCGCCATTGTTCGATCTTTGTCCGCCCTGACGCTTTCCATTCTGTGTGTTCTGCGGACGGAATACCTGCACGATATTTTTCTTTTTTGGTGTCTCCTCGGACGATGCTTCCTTCTTTCCTCCAAAAGCATCTTTCACCATGTTTTCCTGTTCATCTGTAAGGGAACTCATGTGGCTTTTCACCTCTACTTTCTTCTCTTGTAAAAAATCCAAAATTTCTTTGTTTGACTTGTTTAACTCTTTTGCCAGTTCATGTACCCGGACTTTTGTCATACGCTCTACCTCCTCTATGCCATTGTCTGCCTCTCATCCTCTATCTGCTTCTTAATTCCCTTTGCAAATCCTGCATCCAGCACGGCAAGCGATGCCCGGAACTCTTTTCCCATTGCATGCCCCAACGTATCTTTATCCTTATAAAAATAAATTGGTACTTCATAGAAATCACACATGTTCTGAAACTTCTTTTTTGTATTGTCAGAAGCATCCTCTGCCACAATGACAAGTTCTGCTCTTCCTGACTTTGTCTCTTTCTCTGTTGAAAACTCTCCGCTCACTGTCTTTCCCGCCTTGGTCGCCAGACTGATCAGCGAAAGTGCTTTACTTTGTTTCAATCGCATCCATCTCCTCTTTTAAATGTTCATATACCTCTGCCGGAATGGATTGTTTGAAAGATCTCTCAAGCCCTCTGTTTTTCACTGCCTTTTCCAGACATTCCCGTGAAAAGCAAAGGTATGCCCCGCGACCGTTTTTCTTGCCGGTCGCATCCAGAATGAATTCGTTTTCTGACGTTTTCAGTACGCGCATCATCTCTTTTTTACTTTTCATTTCACCACATCCTACGCACTTCCGCATAGGAATCTTCTTTACGCTGCCCAAACAATCACTCCGTTTCTATTCTTCATCTGCCAGATAGTCCTCTGTCTGCTCCGGCTCATCCACTTCTGCTGCTTCCATCGCCATATCCATATAGTTTTCCGGAAGATCTCCTGCCTCAATGGCCTGTGTCTCGCTCTTAATGTCAATCTTATAGCCAGTCAGACGCGCTGCAAGTCTTGCGTTCTGCCCTTCTTTTCCGATTGCAAGAGAAAGCTGGTAATCTGGAACGATCACACTTGCTGTCTTCTCATCCGGATCTGCCATAACAGAAATAACTTTTGCCGGGCTTAATGCATTCTCAATTAAGATTGCCGGATTCTCACTCCAGTTGATGATATCGATCTTCTCCCCGCGCAGTTCGTTGACAATCGCATTGACTCTTGCACCGTTCATTCCGACGCATGCTCCAACTGGATCAACATCCGGATCATTGGACCATACGGCGATCTTTGTACGAGAACCTGCTTCTCTGGAAATACTCTTGATCTCTACTGTTCCGTCTTTGACTTCTGCCACTTCTGACTCAAACAGACGCTTTACAAGTTCTGGATGTGTACGAGAAACTAAGATCTTCGGTCCTTTTGTCGTATTCTTTACTTCTACCACGTACAGTTTGATACGCTCTGTCGGCTTAAACACCTCTCCTTTGACCTGTTCATTCTCTGTCAGCATCGCATCTGCCTTACCAAGGTTAATACTTACATTTTTGCCAACATATCTCTGAACGATACCTGTAACGATATCTTTTTCTTTTTCAAAATACTGGTCATAAACCACTTTTCTTTCTTCCTCGCGGATTTTCTGGAGGATCAGGTTTTTTGCATTCTGTGTGGCGATTCTTCCGAATTCCTTTGATTCTACCGGAATCTGGACAATGTCGCCAAGTTCAAATTTTGAATCGATCATCTTTGCATCTGCAAGGCTGATCTCCATCACCTCATCTTCTACTTCCTCCACAACGACTTTCTCCGCAAATACGGAATAATCGCATGTCTCCCTGTTCATGATGATCTTAATGTTATCTGCTTTTCCAAAATGGTTCTTGCAGGCATTCATCAATGAATTCTCAATTGCATCTAACATGGTCTCTTTGCTGATGTCTTTTTCCTCTTCTAAGATCGTCAGCGCTTCTAATAACTCAGTGTTCATTTCTATTTCCTCCTAACTGTTTAAAAATCAAGTGCAAGACGGATCAATGCGATCTCGCTTCTCTCAAATGTCTTCGGTTCACCATCTTCATATTCGATAGTGACAGTGTCTTTGTCATACGATTTTAAAATACCGGTAAATTCCTTCTGTCTGTCGATCGCACGGTACGTTCTGATATCCACTTCTTCTCCCAGACTGCGTTTAAAATCTTTCTCTTTCTTTAGCGGTCTTCCAAGTCCCGGAGAGCTGACTTCAAAAATATAAGTATCCTCGATATAATCCTCCCGGTCCAGAATCTCTGAAAATGCACGGCTGACTACTTCACAGTCATCTACTGCAATTCCTCCCGGTTTATCGATATAAGCGCGCAGGTACCAGTTGCTTCCTTCCTTTACATACTCCACATCTACCAGTTCAAATCCATTGCCCTCCACGATCGGCAGAATCAGTTCTTCTGTTTTCTGTTCATATACTTCTCTTTTTGACAAATCATCTCTTCCTTTCTGTTCTTGTTCTTTCGTCTCTGACAAATCTGCATGATACAAAGAAGAGTGGACGTCTTGCCCACTCTTCTGTCAGTTACATATCAATCTATTAAAGAGCATAGCACAACTCTCTGGGAAAAGCAAGCGCTTTTTGCCGCTTTCGCTTTATAATCGTGTCTTCGTCCCTTTTCCATCCCGCTTATTTAACTTGAGCCGGTTTAAGGAAACTTCTTTTTCCTGATAACTTCCCTTTGTGTCAACCCCGTCGGTAAACAGATAAATCTGCTCAATCCGGTCACTCTTTTGCAGCTTCATTCCGCGCACACCGACTGCGCCTTTTTTCTTCTCCGGCACCTCCGCAAGAAGAAACCGCAGGAAATATCCTCCTTCCGTCTGAAGCACGATATTCTGCTCTTCCAAAACCTTTATAATCGCAACGACTTCGTCCTCTTCCTGAAGCTTCGTTGCCGCAGTCGTCCGCTTTGATACAAGAAACTCTTCTCCGGCCACTTGTTTTAGCATACTTTGCCTTGTCACAAATAGCAGTTTCGCATCTTTTAATTCTTCTTCCGCACAGAGATATACGATCTCTTCCTGCGCACTGTCGTAGTTCCCCAGATTATCGATCGGAACACTCTTATCTCGAAACTTTCCATATGGAATATCCGAGACTTTTACCTGATGCATCTTTCCGGTATTCGTAAAAATACAAACTTTTCCAGTATTTTTACAAGGAACGATGTGCTTGTTCTCGCTGTCTGCGGCTTCTTTATTCCGCTCATACGTTGCTACATCCACAGTCTTTGCATATCCGAAGCGATCCAGAAGCAGGATCACATCCTGTTCTTCCACCTTGTTCTCTTCATAGATTGCCTCTTTTCCATTCTCGATCACAGTGCGGCGTTCTCTTGCATAAGCCTTTTTGTATCCTTCTAATTCGTCAATGATCACATTTGTCATCGAATCATAATTGTTCAGGATATCTTCATACTTTTCAATGTTTTTCAACGTCTCTTCATGTTCCTTCATGAGCGCTTCGATTTCCAGACCGATCAATTTATAGAGGCGCATCTCCAGAATCGCCGTTGCCTGCTTCTCGGTAAAACACAGTTTTGCTGCCTTTTTCTTGGATGCCGCTGTCTTAAACGTAATATTCTCCACAGTTCCGTGGATCAAGCATTCCTTCGCATCTTTGATCGACTTGCTGCCTCTTAAGATCTCAATGATCAAGTCAATGACGTCACACGCCTTGATCAGACCTTCCTGAATCTCTTTTTTCGCAAGTTCTTTTGCAAGCAATGTCTTATATTTTCTCGTCATCAGTTCAAACTGAAAATCTACGTGGTGTTCGATGATCTGACGGAGCCCCATCGTCTCCGGTCTTCCATCGGCAACTGCAAGCATGTTCACCCCAAACGTATCTTCCAGACGCGTCTTCTTATAGAGCATGTTTTTCAGGTTTTCAATATCCGCATCTTTTTTCAGTTCGAGAACAATACGGATCCCTTCTTTAGAAGACTGATTCGAGATGTCTACGATATCATTTGTCTTCTTTGCCTCCACCAGTGCACAGACATCGTTCAAAAACTTTCCGATCCCTGCGCCGATCATCGTATAAGGAATCTCAGAGATGACCAGACGTTTCTTTCCGCCTTTTCCATTCTCTACCTCTACTTTTCCGCGAAGTTTGATCTTTCCTGTACCGGTCTCATAGATGGATGGCAGATCATCTTTGTTGACTACGATGCCCCCGGTCGGGAAATCCGGCCCCTTCAGATATGTCAGAAGTTCTTCCGTTGTGATCTCATTGTTCCTCATGTATGCCTTTACTGCATCGATCACCTCACCCAGGTTATGTGTCGGGATACTCGTGGCCATACCGACTGCGATTCCCTCCGCACCATTGACAAGGAGGTTCGGAATTCTGACCGGAAGCACTTCCGGCTCTTTTTCTGTCTCGTCAAAATTTGGCACAAAATCTACAATGTCTTTATCAAGATCTGCCAGATACGCTTCCTGCGTGATCTTGGCCAGACGGCTCTCCGTATAACGCATCGCCGCAGCGCCGTCCCCTTCTATCGACCCGAAATTCCCGTGACCGTCTACCAGCACCATTCCCTTTTTAAAATCCTGCGCCATAACAACCAGCGCCTCATAGATGGAACTGTCACCGTGTGGGTGGTATTTACCCATCGTATCTCCGACGATACGGGCACACTTTCTGTATGGTCTGTCATATCTGATCCCAAGTTCATACATATCATAGAGCGTTCTTCTCTGTACCGGCTTTAAACCATCCCGGACATCCGGCAGTGCTCTTGCTATGATGACACTCATCGCATAATCAATGTAAGACTTCTTCATCACATCCGAATACTCGGTTCTTATCACTTGCTGCTCGTTCATATTTTACCTCACCTAACTATATATCCAGTTCTGCCTCTGCCGCATTCTCATAGATAAATGCACGTCTCGGCGGAACATCACTTCCCATCAGCATCTCTGTCACACTAGATGCCATTCTCGCATCTTCAATCTCTACCAATTTTAACATTCTTGTCTCCGGATTCAATGTGGTCTCCCAAAGCTGTTCTGCATCCATCTCCCCGAGACCTTTGTACCTCTGCAGAGTAAACGGGCCGGTCTGACGCTTCCGGTACTGTTCGAGTGCCTTATCGTCATACAGATACTCTTCCTCACCCTTCTTCGGCATCGCCTTGTAAAGCGGCGGCATCGCAATATAGACATGTCCCTCAAAGATCAACTCCGGCATAAAGCGATAGAATAAGGTCAGAAGCAATGTAGAAATATGCGCTCCGTCCACATCTGCATCTGCCATGATAATGATCTTATCATAGCGGAGCTTACTGATGTCAAAATCATTCCCATATCCTTCTGAAAACCCACACCCAAACGCATTGATCATCGTCTTGATCTCCGCATTTGCCAGCACTTTATCAATGCTTGCCTTCTCCACATTCAAAATCTTTCCACGGATCGGCAAGATTGCCTGATACATCCGGTCACGCGCCGTCTTTGCGGATCCTCCCGCCGAATCTCCCTCAACGATAAAGATCTCACACTTTGATGCATCACGGCTCTCACAGTTTGCAAGCTTTCCGTTGCTGTCAAACGAATATTTTTGCTTCGTCAGCAGATTCGTTTTTGCACGTTCTTCTGTCTTGCGGATCTTCGCCGCTTTCTCTGCACAGCCGATTACCTTCTTCAACGTCTCAAGATTTCGGTCAAAGTAGCGAACAATCTCTTCCCCGGTCACCTTTCCCGTAGCTTTGGATGCATCTGGATTGTCAAGCTTCGTCTTCGTCTGTCCTTCAAATCTAGGATCCGGATGCTTTACCGAGACGATTGCCGTCATCCCGTTTCGAATATCCGCTCCGGTAAAATTGGAATCTTTCTCTTTTAAAATCCCAAGCTCCCTCGCATATTGGTTGATAACTGTAGTAAACGTCGTCTTAAATCCAGTCAGGTGGGTACCGCCCTCCGCATTGTAAATGTTATTGCAGAAACCAAGCACATTTTCATGGAACTCATTGACATACTGAAATGCCACTTCCACCTCGATGCCTTCTGCTTCCCCTTTAAAATAGACTGGCTCATGGATGACCTCTTTCTTCTGGTTCATATCTTTGATAAAACCGATGATCCCATCCGGCTCATGAAACTCAATATGTTCTGTCTGCTCTCGTCTCCGATCCTCAAAGATAATCGTCAGTTCCGGATTCAGATACGCCGTTTCATGCAGACGACTTTTCACCTCATCTGCCTTGAACTTTGTCTTCTCAAAAATCTCTCCATCCGGCAAAAAATTCACAAGTGTACCGGTCTTTCTCGTCTTTGCGATCACCGGGAGAAGACCGTCTTCCAGCTCTACGACCGGAATCCCCCGCTCATACCGGTCATGGTGTACCCCGCCGTCCCGGCTGATCTTCACATCCATATATTCTGACAACGCATTGACTACGGAAGATCCGACACCATGGAGTCCACCGCTTGTCTTGTAAGCCGAATCATCAAACTTTCCTCCCGCATGCAAGGTCGTGTAGACAAGCCTCGCTGCAGAAATTCCCTTCTGGTGCATGCCGACTGGAACTCCTCGTCCATTGTCCTCCACCGTAGCCGAACCGTCTTTTTCTAAAAAAACACTGATCTTATTACAGAATCCGGCGAGATGTTCATCCACCGCATTATCCACAATCTCATAGATCAGATGATTCAGTCCCTTTGTAGACACACTTCCTATATACATTCCCGGACGCTTCCGGACCGCCTCCAGCCCTTCGAGCACCGAAATACTATCTGCATCATATGTATTTTTCTTAGCCATTTACCCCTGTCCTTTCACGTTCTTTATCAAAGCTTCACACATTCTACCACAAATGTTCAGGATTTTCAACTTTATTTTCGAACAGCTGTTCTTTCTACTTCTAAACTCCTGTTTTTATGGATTTTCCACAATCACTTTCTGAAGTGTCACTGCAAGCAATTCCATCGCATTTCTCATTTCCTCTACCGTGTTTGTCTGCGCCCCTGCCTCAATTAAAAGCGACTTCGGGCGCATGTGCAGACTGTAGCGGTACCCACGGAGAAAGATCCTCCTTGTAAATCCAGGATACATCTGTTCTGCCGCCAACTTCATTTGAAGTGAAAATGCCAGATTGTCCTGTATGTATGGGTTTGGAAGGTATGCGATATCTCCGTTATCCTTGGTCCGGCTCAACCCATTAAAAAACATAATCTGCGCAGTCGGTTTTCCATTTACTTCTGTCACCAGATGCGTATCCTCCCCCACGCCGTCCCGGTGAAGATCGATCACAACTTCGATACTTGGATGCTCTTCAAGGATTGGCCGTACTCCCGCCTCCGCATACTCATATGCTGCGCTCCGGTCCAACTGTCCATTGATCAGATCGTAGACACCTGGATGGTGGATTGTCGGAATCCCAAGTGCATTTAACCGCTCTGCGAGAAGCTTCCCCATCCCGACGATCGTTGTGTCTGTATCTCCCTCCACGGAATCGATGAAAGCTTCCTGCGAATGCGTATGGAAAATAAGAATTTTGGGTGCATCTCCCTGCTTTTCAATCTTCATGCTCCTTGACAGGAGGTCATCCGCATTCAACTGATCCGGTCCAATCATAGTCGCACTGTCCACCGTATAAAAATTGCTGAGCAGATAATCAAAATCCCGCAGCTTCTCTATAGACATCTCCGGGGGAACCTGAGCCATCTTGGGCGGCTCCTCTACCGTTACCGCTTTCTCTGGATTCACCAGTTTTCCATCTGCCCCCACTTCATTTTCATCCTCCGCCTGCTTTTTCAGGATCATCTCGTACGTTTCTTCATCCTCCAGCGATGCCCGATAAACTTTCTGGCGCCGCAGATATCCACCGGCAGGCAAAATCTGCATCGCCTGCTTTGCGATCCACTCCCCCGGAGCAAGAACAGGTTCCGCTTTTAAATAGGAGAGAGAAGGCAGGTATCGCTCCTCTGCCCTCTTCTGCACACTTTTTGCCACTGCCTTTTTATCAAAAACTGTCCCCATATTTTGCAAAATACATAAAAACACAAGAAAGACTGCGATCTTTCCAGTCATACTTCCTGTCCCTGTCAGCTTCCATCTCTTTTTCACGCATCCACTTCCCCACTATTTTCTGCTGCTCTTGTCCATCCTGCCACAATCGCCCTGCCTTTAAACTATATGAGCCAAACAAAAAATTTATGAGGCTGTCCCTTCCGAAAACAAGATATTTAACGCCTCCGAGATTGTAAAACTCACCCGCTTGATAGTGTCATCAATATTTTTTGGTGTCATATACATCCCGTTCAGATGCGGAGCGATCAGCTCCCGGATCAGTTCCTGCTTCTCTGCCTCGTTGTAACTGCGCAGCGTCTCCCCTACACTTTTGAGCAGTTCAGAAGACTCCAGCGCTACGATGAAGTTTTCCATCGTATCATTGACGATCGTCACCGCATCTACCACAGTCGGAACACCGATCCCGATCACCTTGACACCCAACGTCTCCCTGTTTAATGCCAGCCTGTGGTTTCCCACACCAGATCCCGGACAGATTCCGGTATCTGTAATCTGAATCGTCCGGTTTAATCTTTTACTGTTTCTCGCCGCAAGCGCATCGATCGCCACAACAAAATCCGGCTCCGTTTCCTCCACAATCCCCTTCACAATCTCCAGCGTCTCCATTCCCGTCTGCCCCGTAACCCCGGGCACTACAGCACTGACAAGATATACTTGATCTTTTCCCATCGCATATTTCCCATATTCTTTTACGATGTGCCGTGTGACATGCAGATGGTCTGCCACATAAGGTCCGAGTGCATCCGGTGTCACCTCGCGGTTTCCAAGCCCTACCACAAGAACAGATACTTCCTCCTTTCGTTCCGGCACGAGTTCTTTGATATCCTCTGCCAGTTTTTTTGAAATTTCCCTGTGATAATCTTCATCCGGCACAGCCATATTCGGCGCCTCGATGGTCAGATACGTACCGACTGGCTTTCCCATCATCTTCGCTCCATTCTCTGTCTCAACAACGACACGGGTCGTCCGGATCTCTCTCTCCTCGTCGTAAGTCTCTTCCACACTCACACCCGGAATCTCCACATGATCCGACACAAACCGTTCCCTTGTCTCCAGCGCCAAGTCCGTACGAATATTATAATTTTCCAACATTACATTCTTTCCCTCATTTCCACTCTGTTTTTTAATAGTTTTTACAAAAAAATGGGAAATATGTATTGACAGAACAGATTCTATCCATTAAACTAAATAAGTGTGTTCGACAGAACGTCCGTGTCCGAATCTGCCGAATTACCCTAACGAATAGAAAATAAAAAAATCACATATTTGGAGGTGTACGATTTGGCTAACATTAAATCTGCAAAAAAAAGAATTTTAGTAAACGAAACAAAAGCTGCTAGAAATAAAGCAATTAAATCAAAAGTAAAAACTTACGTGAAAAAAGTAGAGACTGCTGTTGCTCACAGCGACAAAGCTGCTGCTGAAGAAGCTTTAAAAGCTGCTATCGTTGAGATCAACAAAGCTGGTTCTAAAGGTGTTTACCACAAGAACACTTGCGCTAGAAAAGTTTCTCGTTTAACAAAAGCTGTTAACGGAATTGCTTAATTAGAAAGCTTAATCAAATAGAAATAAAAAGAAGTAATCATACCGTCATGTGATTACTTCTTTTTTATTTCATAGGACCAATTCCTACAAAATCCTAATTTTCTCTCACAGCAGGCGCCCTATAAAAGAGCGCCTGCACATATCCTTTGATCTGGAAAAATCTTACAGAAACAGATTTTTCACATCATTGAATAAAATCAAGATCATCAATCCAAAAAGCAGCACAAATCCTGCAAAATGGACCATTCCCTCTTTCTCCGGCGCAATCCGCTTGCCACGGATCACTTCCAGGATCAAAAATACCAGTCTCCCACCGTCTAACGCCGGAATTGGAAGCAGATTCATCACCCCTAAGTTTGCCGATAACAAGATTCCGATGTTCATCAGATTCAGGAATACAATTGCCATTCCCGCCGGTTTCGCAGCCTCATAAGTATCATCTACAAGGTTTACAATTCCTACCGGGCCGGCCATCTGGTCAAGACCGACTTTTCCGGTGACAAGCATCTTCAAGCCATCCAATGTCGTACAGATCCAATATTTCACTTCATAGACTCCATACTGAAGCGCCTTCAGTCCATCTGCCTTCTCATTTTGTGCCTTTCCGGTCAGACCAAGCAGATACATCCCCGTTTCTTCATCCATCCGCGGCTTGATATCTACGTGATGTTCTTTTCCATCCCGCTCATAAGTGACCGTGACTGTCTCCCCCTGATGCATTTGATTATATACCTGTACCTCTCTCCAGAGATTGATATCCTTGTGATTCATCTTCACAATGACATCGCCCTTCTGCAATCCGGCTTCCTCTGCCGCTGACCCCGGAATCACATCGTCTGCAACGGCCGGATCATAACCAACCCAGGCAACAAGGATCACCGCAAAGATAAACGCGAGAATAAAATTAAACACCGGTCCTGCCGCTATGACAGAAATCCTTGCCCAAACCGATTTGCTGTTAAAGCTTCCCGCCGACTGATCGTCAATCTCATCTTCGCCCATCATACAGGATCCTCCAAACGGCAAAAGTTTCCACGAGTATCTCGTGCCTCCCCGCTCAAAGCTTAGGATCCTCGGTCCCATTCCAAGAGAAAATTCTGATACATCAATCCCATTTTTCTTTGCTAGTAAGAAATGTCCAAGTTCATGGACAATTACAATGAAACTAAAAAGTAACAAGGCAAGAAGAATGCCCATCTGTTACCACCTGCTTTCTATATAGTCATATGTTTCTGCCTCTGTCTGCAGTATTTCATCCACAGAAGGATTGGCGATATTTTTATGCGCCTCCATGCATGCCTGGATCATCTCCGGTATCTCCAAAAATCTGATCTCCCGGTTCAAGAACTTACTCACTGCCTTTTCATTTGCAGCATTGAACACCGTCGGAAGGCTTCCGCCTGCCTTTCCTGCCTCGTATGCCAGCCGCAGCCCATAGAAGGTCTCCAAATCCGGCTCCTCAAAGGTCAGCTGTGCAAGCCCTCTGAAATCCAGCCGGTCTCCCGGCAGATATCTGCGCTCCGGGTAGTAGAGTGCATACTGAATCGGCAACTTCATATCCGGTGTGCCAAGCTGGGCGATTACCGCGCCATCTACATATTCTACCATGGAGTGAATGATACTCTGCGGCTGCACAACAACCTCAATCTGATCTACATCCACTCCAAAGAGCCATTTTGCCTCAATCACTTCCAGCCCTTTGTTGACCATCGTAGAAGAATCGATCGTAATCTTCCTTCCCATCTCCCAGTTCGGATGCTTCAAGGCATCTTCCACCTGGACGTTCTGAAGGTCTTCCCATCTTCTTCCGCGGAATGGTCCCCCGGAAGCTGTGAGCAGGATCTTATGGAGCGCCCGCTCCTGTCCGCCCTGCAAAGACTGAAAAATGGCGCTGTGTTCACTGTCCACCGGAAGGATCGACACTCCGTGTTCTTTTGCCAGCGGCATGATAATATGCCCCGCAGTCACAAGTGTCTCCTTATTTGCAAGCGCAATATGTTTGCCGGCCGTAATTGCCGCAATCGTCGGCCGAATCCCGATCATTCCTACAATTGCAGTCACTAAGATCTCCACTTCCGGAAGTGTGGATACTTCAATCAGCCCTTCCATCCCAGATACAATCTTCACATCAAGATCTCTGACCTTATCTGCCAGTTCCTTTGCGCGCTCTTCATTCCAGACTGCCACAACTTTCGGTGCAAATTCCCGAATCTGCGCTTCCAGTCGTTCTATATTATTCCCCGCAGCCAGTCCTGATACTTCGATATCTTTATTTTCTCTCACAACCTCCAACGTCTGTGTGCCGATGGAGCCTGTCGAACCTAAAATTGCTATCTTTTTCATCTTATTCACCTACTTCATTATCGTCACAGTGAGATAATAGATCACCGGCGCTGTAAAAATCACACTGTCAAACCGATCCAGCACACCGCCGTGCCCCGGAATCAGCTTGCCATAGTCCTTGATGTCATGGTTTCGTTTGATTGCAGATGCCGCAAGATCTCCCACCTGTGAGATCATACCGCCCACTGCACAAATAAATGCATACGCCAATGCACTTGCCTGCACATCCGGCGCGAAATAATTGATTGCCGCAGCATAGAGCGCTCCAAGAAGTGCAGCGCCTACAATCCCACCGATACCACCTTCCACAGATTTCTTCGGACTTAACTTCGGAGCCATCTTATGTTTACCGATCAGCATTCCGACACAGTACGCACACGTATCACATCCCCAGGAACAGATAAACACAAGTCCTACGAGAAATGCCCCGTGTGCAAGCAGTCTTGTCTGATAGATGTAAGAAAGCATCACTGCCACATAAAACATTCCGAAATAAGTCAGCATCACCTGCTCTGAGCGATATTTCGGAAAAGAAAACACATAAACCGCCATCAACACGATCAAAAAGAGTATTCCGATGCAGGTAATCTCATTGATCTGGCCCGCTGCAAATGCTCCCGGCGCTTTTCCCGCCGCTACTCTGTGCAGCAAAATATAGTAAGCTGCTGCTGCCACATAGCCTGTCACACCAAGCAGTTTTTTATGCACATCTGCAATTTTATAAAGTTCACTCATTCCGATCAGACTGAGAACGAGAAGAATTCCAAACAGAATATCTCCTCCGCTGACGATTGCAAACAGCGCCACGATCACAAGCAGAATCCCGCTGATCAATCTTGTCTTAAACATTTGTATCTTCCTCCCCTGTCTTTCCAAAACGTCTGTCACGGCGATTATATTGTTCAATCGCCTTTCGCAATTCTTCCTTCGTAAAGTCCGGCCATAACACATCTGTAAAATAAAATTCTGTGTAGGCAAGCTGCCAGAGCAGATAGTTGGAGAGCCGCAATTCTCCGCTTGTACGGATCAAAAGATCCGGATCCGGAATCCCATGTGTGTCCAGATAAGACTCCAACACCTCTTCTGTGATCTTCTCCGCCTCTATCTTTCCCTCTTTGCAGTCCTTGACAAGAGTTCTCACTGCACGGACGATCTCATCCCTGCTTCCATAATTGATCGCAATCTGGAAGTTCAGGCCATCGTTATTCTTCGAAGCCTCCTCAAGTTCTAAGATTCTTGTGCGGATATCCTCATCAAGTCCTGTCAAATCTCCGATCACGCGCACTTTCATCCGGTTCTTCTCGGCAGTCTTTAAACAAGTCTTCATATAATTTCTGAGAAGCTTCATCAGCGCATCGACTTCCCCTTTTGGCCGGTTCCAGTTCTCTGTAGAAAACGCATAGACCGTCAGATACTTGACACCCATCTTATATGCTTCCTCACAGATCCGCTCTACATTTTTGCTTCCCTGGGCATGCCCGTAATTTCTCGGCATTCCTTTCTTCTTCGCCCAACGCCCATTCCCATCCAGGATGATCGCAATATGCTGTGGTACGTTCATCTAATCAAATTCTCCTCTCTAATAGGATAAGCAAGGTCAGACGTCACTTCATCCCCCTTGCTTATCCTCCTTTTTTTCTTCTGTTGTCTCAGATCAGAAATAAAACACTGTGTGCCTCACACAGAATTTCTTCTTAGACAGTCATCACTTCTTTTGATTTTGCCTCAACAGCTTTTTCGATCTGTGCGATGTACTTATCTGTCAGTTTCTGTAATTCATCTTCCAGATCCTTGATCTCATCTTCAGAAACCTCTGTTCCTTTTAATTTCTTAAACGTATCATTTCCATCACGTCTGATGTTACGAACTGCAACCTTTCCTGCTTCTCCTTTTTTCTTAACATCTTTCACAAGTTCTTTTCTTCGCTCTTCTGTCAGCTCTGGAAATACAAGACGGATGACTGTACCATCATTGGTCGGATTGATTCCGATATCAGAAGTCAGGATTGCCTTCTCGATCTCTTTTACCATTGATTTTTCCCATGGCTGGATCTGGATCATGCGCGCTTCCGGCACAGATACATTCGCCACTTGCTGGATCGGAGTTGGTGATCCATAGTAGTCTACTGTCAGCTTATCCAGCACATGTGGGTTTGCACGTCCTGCACGGATCGTTGCCAGTTCACTTGTCAGGCTGTTGTAAGATTTCTCCATTTTTTCATTAAATACATTCAGTCTTTCATTCATTGCTATATTCCTCCGCTTCTTTTTATGATACAGTTACTTTCGTTCCTGTAAATGTTCCTGTCATCGTCTCTACGATACTATTCTCCTCGCTCAAACCAAACACGAGCATAGGCATCTGATTCTCCATACATAAGATAGATGCTGCCAGATCGATCACGGCCAGTCTCTTCTCGATCACTTCACTGATCGAAATCTCATCGTACTTCACAGCCTCCGGATTTACCTTCGGATCACTGTCATATACGCCATCGATCGTCTTCGCAACGAGCATTGCCTCTGCCTCGATCTCAATCGCACGCAGAACCGCACCTGTATCCGTAGAAAAATACGGATGTCCGGTACCTCCGGCAAAGAAAACCACCTTTCCTTCTTCAAGCGCTTTCACAGCTGCATCCTTGGAGAACAGAGTCGTGAATGCTCCACATACAAATGGAGTAAATACTTCTGTCTTCATTCCCACATGGCGGAAAATCTCAGACACATAAGTACAGTTCATGATTGTCGCCAGCATCCCGATCTGGTCCGCTTTCGTGCGGTCGATCGTCTCGCTCGTTCTTCCTCTCCAGAAGTTGCCTCCTCCGGTCACGATCGCAACCTGGATTCCTGCATCTACAAGCTGTTTTACCTGCTCTGCGACTCCGATACAGGTCGCCTCATCAAAACCTGTCTTTTTATCTCCTGCCAGCGCTTCTCCGCTGAGCTTCAGTAATACTCTCTTCATCTGTCTCGCTCCTTATTCTCTTTTGTCATTGATATATAGACATACCAGGACTCTTACGTTACCAGTATATCATAATTTTATCAAAAATGGAATCTCTTCCCGACAGGATTTCTCATTTTATCGATATTCTTCCAGTACGTTTCGGATTTCCTCATCCAGTTCTTTGATTCTTGCATCTTTCTGTTGGCAAAAAATCTCATACTCCAATTTCAATGCTTCTGCTTCCGCCTGGCACTGCACGCGATACTGGTAGTACTGATAATAGGTCATCACCTGCAAGGCTCCTGCCATCTCCTTTTCTTTGATCTCTGACAGAAGCTTTCGAAACGTCTCAGGTGTAATGGCTTCCCCGTCACCTTCTATCTGAGAAGTCACTTCCGGAAACAAAAATGCCACCGACTTCTTTTTGCTTATCGCATTCGTGAGGGCAGACTCCATCGTCATTGCATGCTTTGACACTACCACAGTCTTCACCGGAAGTACACCATCTTCCAGATTCCCAATATAGCCTCCGGACTGCTGCGGAACCGCCCATACCGAAAATCCTCGCGCCTTCAGGTCTTCCTCCTTGCTCTCGGAACTTTGCCCCTCAGAGAAAAAATATCCCCCCGGTGTCCCGATCCCCGCACCATTCCATGCTGCAATCTGGGCATCCAATTGTTGTACCCACTGCTCCTCATCTTCTCCTCCCGGAGACTCGGTCTGGAACACATATTCCCACCCGCTTCCAAGCATGCCATGAAATGCTTCCATACTCATCAGTTCCGGCGAACTTCCCGGTACTAACCCATTCTGCAGCGGAAATGTTCCTCGATATCCATATTCTGTCATGATCTGGAGTGTATCCTGTGTAAGCGTTTGATTTGCATTTGCAAAGCCAAGCAGAACACAAGTCCCTCCATTTCTCGTGTTCTCCAACCGCTGCAGCCATTCCTTATCCTGTTTCTCTAATACACGTTTCTCCTCCTCAAACGGCTTAATCCGTGCGGTAATTTCTGCATTGCTCGAAACCCACTGCTGCTCCTTTTTCTTCTCTGCCCACAGCGCCGCAGCAATGCCAATGATTCCTATAACGGTGACTACTACCGCCACAATCCTCAGCAATGCCATCCTTTGTTTTCCTGCTTTCATATTCCTTCTGCACTCTCTTTCTCTGTTTTCACTCGTATAAAACATTATACGATAAGAAAAGCAGAAAATCAATCGAAGAAAATTTTGTGAGGCGTTCTGCCTACCACTCACAGAAAGAGACGGCAACAGACAAAAGTCTGCCGCCGTCTCACTTTCCTTCTTATGTCATTTCTCCCTGACTAGGATTAGTCTCCCCAGCCAGTTCCTCCAACATCAAGCATATTATCATTCTGTGACGAACTCTCAACTCCACTCATCGTAATAATGCTCTCTCCGTCAAACTCGATAATTTCTAATGCTGGTGCTTCATACTGTCTTTTCATTCTGCTTCATCCTTTCTACTAATTGTATTTCTTCCTACTCTGGAAGTATCTCTTCTTCTCCAAAAAACTCCTCCGGCAGCGCTTCCTCTTCCGGCAATACCGGCTGCTCTTCCGGAAGTACAACTTCCGGCAACTCCATTGTATGCTCTTCTCCCGGCTGCGCTTCCGCCTGATTTTCTGATGGTTCCAAATGCTCTGGTTCCTCTATAGTAATCGGCAAATTGTCATAGGTCAAGAGCCATTTTAATGTCGGATACCCTTTTGTGGATACCGAACCGAAATCCCACGCGTCTGGATCGGCTCCCCCTTCGTTGCCATTGAAAGTCAAGACATCGCGATAGAACGAGACGTCGTATTTCTGATGTTCCTCAGCAGCCAGCAAGGTTCCTTTTGCAATCGTCGCCTCCGAAACATTACTTGTTCCTGTTGCACTGGAGAGCTCGTAACATTTTGTAAGATTTGTCGCTTCTATCGTTTCAATCTGATATTTTCCTAAAAACTTATAATTGGCTCCTGCATTTCCGATGGCAATACATCTGTCTACCCACCAATTCTTCCCGTTGGTACCAAAAGTATCGATGCTTCCTAAAAATCCACTCTTATCTCTCCATGTCGCCGGTTGGTTGGATCTCGCCTCCATGTTACTGATGACATTTCTTATCAGGGCTGCCTTAATCTCTCCCACAGCGCCGCCTTGCTGGTTATTATCCATAACAATTTCCCCTTGCACGTAGGAATCTTCAAATTTGGAACGATACCCTGACAGCTGCCCAATGGCTCCTCCGACCAGGTTAAAATTCGAAAGTTCTGCCGGAGCAATCTCCCGGTTAATGTCAATTCCCTCTAACCAGATTTTTCCGACATAGGATTCATACACAAGTCCGCTAAGTGATGCGGTGTTCGTTCCTCCATTCAGTTTTACATGATTCATATAGATCGTCTCCAGATGACCATACTCCACTGAACGTGCAAGTCCATTAGCTTCTGCTCTCCTTGTATATCCCCACTCCGTCTTCTCGCCTGCAGTTACAAAGACATTTTGTATGCGGAGATTTTTCACAGTCGCCTTGGCATTGACTGACCTTCCTCGAATGAGGTCAAACAAAGAGGCTCGCAAGCCGTGGATGACCTGATTGTTTCCATCCAGTTCTCCTGAGAATGCTTTCATGATGTAGGATGTCTGATTTTCCGGCAATCTCACTTGCTCCATGGAAATATTGTTCATCAAAATATATTTTCCACCCGGATTCTCTGAAATCTTCATCAAGTCTTCCGGCGTACGAATCTGAATATATTCCGCAGATGGATGTTCGGTGCGCAGTGGATGTTCGGTCACTGCCGATCCTTCCGGCAATGGCGGAAGCGGTTCTTCTCCTGCGATCCATACAAGGGAAGGATATCCATGTTCTGCCACGGAAGAAAAGTTCCATTTAGTGCTGTCAAATTTCAAAGTATCCCGATAAAAATCTGGATTTTTATACTCGGTAGTTTCTGTCAAGTATCCCGAAACTGCGGCGCTCCTTCCGCTCACCGCTGCCTCATAGCAATTCTTCAGCCCGAATTCGATCGCGGTGTTCGAATTTCCTTTTGTTGCAAATCGGTAGGCCTCTCCAACACTTCCCTGTGCCCGGTTTTCTCCTGCTTCCCCGATTGCAATGTTATTTTCCATCCACGTTGCCATACTTCCGTCAAAACCGACCATTCCTATGAAGCCAGCTCCATCGGTCTGTGGTGATGTGGATTTTGTCCGCATATTTGAAACGACCTGTTTGACAGTGTTCTCCGTTCCGTAGTTGTTGTAGCCAAACACACCTCCCTGCGTGTTGGAGCGAACAGTGATTTCTCCTGCCGCATAGCTGTCGTTGACATGAACTCCTCCATTCAACTGCGCGATCAGGCCTCCGACCATCAAATCTGTCTTTCCAGCAAAAGCCGGTCCATATGGATTGATATTCAATCCTTCTGCCCACACTTCACTGATCGTCGTGTTTTGTGCCGTTCCTGCAAGTGCACCTGTATTGTCTCCTCCTGCAAGAAGGATATTCTTTAACTGCAATCTAGAAACCTTCGCATTTTGTAAAGACTTCGCAAGCGCATTCGCCCCTTGGTCACTCTTCCACCGTTCTACTGTTACGTCTGTCACCTTTAAGTTCTTCACAGTTCCTGACAATCGATCAAATAGCGGTGCCCCGGAAATTTCACGGATCGTCAGTCCATTTCCATCCAGTTCTCCACTGAAGTTTCCAAGGAAAGAGCCATCCACAGCCTTTTCCCCAAAAAGAGAAATCGATTGCATCAGAATATATTTTCCGGAACTGTTTTTCGCCGCCAGCAGTTCTTCCGTCGTATGGATCGGCTCATATCCAGACGGAACCGTCGTCTGTAACGGGGTTTCTTCTGCCGGTGTTCCTTCTGTCCCCGGAGGTCTGATTCCCTCTGCATCCATCTCACGAAGTCTCGGCCAACCCGTCTTTGCTGCATCAGCCCAGTTCCAGATGTTCGGATCCAGTTTCAGATCAGACTGATAGAATGCTTCACTTTGCAGACTGTCCTGAGTCACTCCCTGCGGATCTGTACCTACAATCTGGTATCCCGGTGTGTCCGTATTGACAAAACAGTTTTTAAATGCCTTCAATTCATTAATATCATCCGGATTGTTCATATACATCAATTTGTAACGAGTGCTTCCCGGATCTTGTGGGTACACACCGCCAGCCACCACACATTCTGAAATTGCACTTTCTCCTGTCACGCTTCCGACAAATGCCGCTGTATTTTGCGGAGCCGCCTGATATGGCATGTGCAATTCTGCATCTGCAAATACTTTTTGAATCGTCACCGCATCTGCGCTTCCGACAAGTCCACCCACCTCATTTGCGGATGTATGTATCTTTGTCTCTGCTACAAGCAGATTGGACATTCTGGAGGAGGCTGCTTGGGCTGTGATCACCCCTGCATAAGCCGCGTTTGCCGTCAGATCCACACCTTGTACACTGATTCGATCAAAGGTGGAACCCTGATCTTTTCCAACCAGTCCTGTGTAACTCTGACCGTTTAAAGTGATTCCGTTGAAATGTACATTTTTTACCGTGGCATTCTTCGTCTCCGCAGCCAGCACATTTGCGCCTGCGTCTTCGCTTTTCACAAAAATATTTCTGAAACGAAGGTTTTCTACAGTTCCTGACAGTACCGTAAACAGCGGACCTCTGATTCCACTCACGCCATGTGCTTGCCCGTCCAGACTTCCTGTAAAGGTTTCTGTCACATAAGCAGTTTCTACATCTGCAAAGTTCAGGTCAGCTGTCAGAACAAATTTTCCTTCCGGCACTCGGTTCATCTTCTGGAGATCTGCCACTGTATGGATCTCCGCCCGCATCGGATTGATCTCGACCGCAAACTCTCTCAACGAAGCAAACCCTCTTTCAGCTGCCTGCGCCGCATCCCACACAGAAGCATCCAGTCCCAGTGTTTCTGTATAAAATTGCGCTGTCCACACTTCTTTGCCTATCGGTCTTATAAAATCACCTTCGCCAGACTGGCTGATTCCATTTCCGGCTGCAAATTCATATGCATTGCTATACTGTGCAGTATTTCCACCAAGCTTCTGCATATGGTCTGCCACATCTCCTACCGAACAAATATTGCGGTAGGTATTTTCGCCGACACCGTTTCCTACCATCCCGGCTCCGTCTGCCCCTGTCACATCCACATTGAGATAAATGTTTTCAAAAACAGCTCCTTCTGTCGTCACCGCAACTCCGGCCGCCGTAGAAGCCGCCTGAACTGCACCTTCTACAAAAAGATTTTTCATCGTTGTATTGCGTACAGTTCCCGCAACTGCCGCAGCCTTTCCTGCTGCACTGTTCACTCGGATCCCATGAAGCAGCACTTTTTCTACAACAGCATCTTCCATTGTATTTGCCAAAATTCCACTCACCGTCTCCGGAGTGTCTGACAGCTCCACAGTACTTCCCTCTATTGCCAGGTTCCGGACACTTCCCTTCAGTTGATCAAACAGCGGCTTTTGCAATCCGGTGATTTTATAGTGCTGTCCATCCAGCACACCTGTAAATTCCGGTATGACACCGCGTTCGCCTTCTACCTCCGTCAGATTGATATCTGCTTTCAGATGATATTCCTGTCCAGGGAATGCTTTCATCTTCAGAAAGTCCTCCGGTGTATGGATCTCTATAATTTCTTTTTTCTCCATGCCTCTTAATTCCGGATATCCCTTCATAGCTACTAAGCTGAGATTCCAGATTTCTTCCGAAAGGTGCATAGAAGCCCGATAAAATTCTTCCTCTTTTGTGCGTTCTTCCGAAATTGCAGAAAGGATTCCTATCGTTTCTGTCGTGTGAGAGATTCCCCCGGCAGTTTCAAGCACAAACGCATTCTTCACCATCGACTCTAACACTTCCGGTGTTCCCAGGAAGTTATAAAGAGGCGTCTCTGTTCGATTGTCTACCTTTCCTGCCGCAAATACATTTTCCACATTGCTTTTTCCTCCGAGATTTCCAATGAATCCCGCACTATTCGTCCGATTCTTCTCATCCGTATAGTTCTCTGCCACCATATCTGCACCACTGTACACCTGACGGATATTTAAGCTTTTCCCAGCTCCGATAAATCCTCCACAATCCGTTCCGCTCAGTGTCACCTTACTGTCGATCACTGCAATTTCACTGATCTCTGAACCAGAAGCGCGCCCTGCAAAGACCGCATTGTAATTTCCGGTTCCTTGGATCTGCGCATTTCGAATCTGGATTTGTGAAAAGTCAGAACCAGTATAATCGTATCCTACGACAGCAGCATTGTAGCTTTTTCCACTGATCTTGATATCTTCCAGACTCAGCCGTGCAAACGTCGAATGGTTCGATTCTTTTGCCACTGCGGCATTTTTGCTTTCGCTGTTTGAAATGTTTACAGAAGTAAGCTTCAGATTACGAACCGTCGCATTTTGTACTTTTTCAAAAAGCGGTACTTGAAGACCTGTGATCGCATACTCTCCTCCGTCCAGCTCTCCTGTGAATGTACCTTGGATCACAGCAGCATCTGTCACCGAAGAAGCATCGATCTCATTTTTCAGCACATATTTCGTATAACGATTTTCTCCCAGAGTTCGGAGCTCTTCTAATGTTCTAATCTCCTGTACGGTCTCTTCTTGTTCTTCTTTTACAACAATCGTAAACTGCTTCTGTTGTGCAACCCAATCTTTCTTTGTCCCTGTTGTGTCACTGATCTCTATATCAGCAATGTACGAATTGGCTGTTCTGCGCAAAAGTGGCACTGCTGCATCTGTGATCTTATGTCCATTGCCATCCAGTTTCCCGATGAAAGTCGTGTCCACATACACCTCTCCACTTGCCTGAATGCCTTTCATGGAAATGTCTTTTTCCAACACATAAAATCCATTTGGATTCTCTCTAAGCTTTTGGACAAGTTCTTCTGCTGTAGAAATGGATACGGCATTTCTCGTCTCTGTCCCGCCGTAAACCGGAGTCCGGAACTCATCCGTAATCCTCTGGAGATAACGGAAGACATTCTCTCTGGATTCCTTGATATGATTCAGTGTATTGTTTCCGTTGGAAGCTCCACTTCCGATTTCATTTCCATAATTGATCATGTTTTGCTTTAGATATTGAATCAAAGCTTCTTCATCAAAGTACGCATTCCCCTGCTCTTTCTGCTGGTGGATCTTTGTCTCGATTTCTATGTTTTTATTTTTTCGATAGGACTCAAACGTAAAGTCTGCATTTCCTGTTTTCTGCCGGAAATATTGCAGATCCCCCGTTCTTGTTCTTCCACTCAGGTACTCTACCAGACCGTTGCTATATCCATACAAACCAGCCAGCTCATACCCATTTCGACGAAATGTCTGTGCATTCGGTGTACCATTATCTACATACGGGACATACCAGCTCGCATAACATGCTCTGTCGATCTGATAAGCACCTAAATTGTTGACTCCTACCTCATTGAAACTTCTCAGATCCAAGCGATGTCCCGGCCGGATCGTCAGTTGATTGTCCCACAGATCATCCAATGTCTTCAGATTCATATTTTCTAATTCTCCGGCGCCAATCGTCCGCCAGGTGCTGTTTGCACTGTTCCACTTCTGATGATTGTTGGTCGTTCCGTATCGGTGCTGCAGTGTAATCCTTGCCTGCTGCTCCGGAGTCAGTTGTAAATACGCCTTCCCCTGCAAATAATCCAACGTATAGATGACATCGAACACTTCCTTATAATAACTCTGAAACTCCTCCGGAGAATTGATCCGATCTGGTGTCAGATTTGTCATCATCGATCCGTCTCTCGCATAGGTTTTCATAAAATTCATATTATAGTCTACGTTCGCCTGATTGGCAAATCCATTGGAATAGTCCTCGCCATTTCGTCCCGGTCGTTTTCCTTTGTTCTCCATCCAGATCCACATATCTGTCACATGTCCCATCTCGTGGTTTAAGACAGTCAGATCTCCGATGAAATTCGAACCATTATAATAAATGTAATCCCGATTTGGATCTCCGAAAATCACCGCTACCGCACCACTGCTATGCTGCCAAAGTGTCTGCAGCGGCCTATAAAATTCCTTGAACACATCCTGATTATGATTCTTATTGGAAGAAGAGTCCACGATCAAAAACTTACTGTTGTTAATGGAATTTGCCCCATTTTCTGCAACGTCAACAAAATTATCATAACTTGTCTTGAAGTGATTCACCTGCGTAATCACCTGTTGCTTTTTCTGCTGTCTCCATGCTTCTGTATCCTGATATCCACTGTAGATTTCCAGATTTCCATAAATCAGCGCGGATGGGAACGATGCCAGATACAAGTTTTTGGAAGTTTTATACGATAATACCGGAAGGATCAGCTCATGATTCCGCTGCACCGTATTATTTTTCAAAATCTTCCATAATCTTGACTGAATCTTCGGATTATTCGCCCGCGCCTCTACAATAAATCCACTCTGGAAATTGTCGATGATCCAATCATTGACGTCCGCATAGCCAGCATACTCTTTCATAAAGTATTCCACGAACGACGCCACGTTAGAAATCCCTGTATAAGCTGAGAGGCGGTTAATATAGAACGATGGTGTATTATTTCCCTGACGCCCGCCATTGCTGCTGAGTTTCACAATCTCTGTAGGAAGATTTCGCACTTTTTTCCCTGTCTTTAAGATAGAATTGTCAAACAGGACGACATCCCTGAGATTGATACCTCCGATTTCAAAGTCATACCAGCGATCCAAATAGTTATACGCATAGAGGAAATCTTTCAGATACTCGCTGGTAAGGAAGTGATCGGTCACGATCTTCTTTGCTATCTCATTTTCCAGATTTATCGGATACTGTGCATTTGTGGCCGACATCGAAACGAGAACCTGCTCCATCTCCGTTTTGACAACTTCATTATAATTTCTCCGATATACATCCAAAACAGAACCACTGTCCTTTTGTGCCACTCTTGTCTCAATATCTCGGTCAAATTCATATGTCTTTGCTGTTTCCAGCAACTTCTGGAACTGCGCTGATGTTGTATTCACTACATAATTTTTAAAGTTAAAGTGTACCGGAATCTGTGACACCTTATAAGAAGCAATGTTCGCCCGCGTATCTATATAAGACATATTGTAGATCAGCGGTGTCGTTTCGTCCGCAAATTGAATTCTCAGTTTCTTTACCTGATTCACGGTCTTATCTGACAGCGCTACAATCCTTCTTCCTTGTTCATCCATCGGATAGACTGCCAGCACTCTCTTCTGATTTAAAATGTGTGACACATCTACGTGATTTCCATCCAGAACAATCTGTTCTCTCTGGTAGAACGGCATAAATAACTGTAAATTTTCATACAGTAATTTCCGGTCTTCCCGATAGCCTGTAATTCCTTCCAGTGATCTTGACAAAGCAGCCTCTTCCTGACTTCGCACTGCGATCGCTTCCTGGATCATCTCCGGCGCTTCTACCGAAACTGGATTTTCTTCCGTCCCGTACACATCTCCTTCTGCCTGCAGACGCGGTCTCTTTCCTCCGACAACATCATCCAAATACCAGATGTCTTCCTGCCATTCCAGTGTCTGCAAATAGAATTCCTTGCTTTTGATCTGTACCTCAGATGCCTGTTCGATTTTTCCAGGCAATACCGAAGATACCGGATCTCCCTCACGATATTCGTAGTTTCCTACATAGTTCTCTCCTTCGGCAATCCCCTGCTGATTTCCTACAAATGCATAGGAAGCCGGTCCAAAAGAGATATTGTGTTCGATCTTTGTCGGAGTCTGGTCTCCCGTACCACTTTCCCCGATAAAGGTTCCGACAACACCTGCCGCAGCCGGAGTCTCATTCTTTTCCTCCGCCTTTTTCCACGAAAGTTGTCCAAAGTTTTTACTCAGCTGTGACTGCTTCACGATTGCCGCAAATCCGCCCTGCGGACCCTCTGCCGTCTGGAAGCTGTCTAGATCCACAGTTCTCTTTGCATAAGAGTTTGAAATGACAGAGCCTTCCAAAATCTCCGCTGCAAATCCGCCTGCATTCCCTCCGGTCACCTCCGCATTAACGGAACAAGCTTCTGCCGTCGTCTGCTTCATCACTGCAATCATACCACCTACCGTAGTTCTTCCTGTGATGCTCATATCTCTTACATAGACATGTCTAAGTGTCGTTCCGCTCTCCGAAACTTTAGCCAGTGCAGCAACCTGATCGGTATCTTTCTTCCCGATCAATCCCTGCGTCAACTTCAGCTCCTCTACCGAAGCTCCTGCCAATGTCTCAAACAACGGAAGCTTCATTCCGATGATCTGATGTCCATTTCCTCGCAACAGGCCTCGGAAGCTACCCAAAATGATCGCATTGCCTTCTGCGATCTCTGATACATCAAGGTCGGTTGTCAGAACATAGGCGCCGCCCAGGTCATCCTTGATCTTTCGAAGGTCATCCACCGATGAAATTTCTTTCATCTGCAGCATCGTTGTCATATTGGAATCCCCATTCTGCAATACCGGTGTCTTTCCTTCCTGCAGCGGTGCAAAATTCCATACGTCTTCCGGCCATGCCATTGCCGTGTAAAATTCTTTTCCGGAAAGGGTATCGACGGAACTCTCTGTAATCTTCGTCAATGCTGTTGCCCCGGTTCGGCTGCTCTCCCTTTTTAATCGGCTCTCTTTCATAGAATATAATCCAGAAACACCTTCTGCACTATACTTTGTGTCTTCGGATGCTCCGTCAAATTTATAGCCCTGGGTTCCGCTGCTGTAAGAAACATTGTTTTTCAATATACCCGTTCCATCTGCATTTCCAATGTATCCAATAAATCCACCAGACTCTTTCTGATTGGATTTTGCCACTTCCATACTTACATTTGTATAACAGTTTGTGACCGAAGTGCTGCAGTTCGAATTATGCCATCCAATCAATCCTCCGATGGCACCGTTTGTTTGGTTTCCACGAATTGTTCCAACTGCATAGGAATTTTCTATAATATTGCTGCCATTCCCATTGTTGACGTTTCTCAGATTTGACATCTGTCCGATCAATCCACCTGTCGTATTAAACGTACCGGTAATCTCCAAGTTAGCGGAACATCTTCTGACCGCTGCATAATCCATACGACCGATCAGACCTCCAAGCAGCTGTCTGCTGTTCGGTGTTTTCAAACTTCCGCTTACATGGACATCTTCCACACTTGCGTTTGCCATCGCTTTGTTCGCCAGTGTTCCGCCGCCGGCATCTCCATAGGATCCCTGCTTTGTAATGGATACATTTTCCAGCTTCACGTTCTTTACCGTACCACCTGAAATCGTTCCAAACAAAGTTGTCGTCAGCCCTTTGATCTTATATCCTTTTCCATCAAAAGTTCCGCGAAATTCCGGGATCAGCACGTCTTCTCCCTGCACCATGCCGGCATCGATATCATGCTCCAGTGTATAAGTCCCATCCGGATCTGCGTTGATTCGATCTACCAGTGCCTGCATCGTAATGTATTTCGTGGATGCCTGTCCTTCCGATAAAGTTCCAAACTCCACAACAACCTCTGCCTGCGGCTGCCCTTGCTGCGGCATCACATAGTTGTCCAATTTCAACCCGAAGCTTACTTTGCCATCCTCCGAGACGATCAACTTTGTAATCTCAGAAAATACTTCTGGCTGATCTTCCATCCCAACCTTTACAATATATTGCTCTGGTTTAAACTCCTCCACATGGAAATGCGAGACCTCTTCTACTTCCCCCACTTCTTCTCCGATTCCAGTCTTGTGATACAGCGTAACACCGGAAACGGTTCCGAGTTCAAATGGAATTTTCTTTTCTTCTTCCTGCGGTTGTTCCGGCTGGTCTACCGGATTCAAAATGTTTTCCCGCAGCCACTCTTTATTTTCCTCTGTCTCTGTCGTTCCGTCCACTGCCGCCTGTGCAATCTGATAGACTTGACGGTTGACTGTATCGTCACTGTATACAATCTCTGTCTTTTTCTCCGAAGATCCTTCTTCATTGGAAATCGTTCTTGTAATCTTTGCATAGACTCTGGCAGCATAATCATTTTTATATCGCTCTTTCGAAAGATTTGCCAGAACCGCTGTAAAATAGATTCTGTCGTCATCTTCTGAAAATTTTTTAACTGCCGTTACTTTAGCCGGCTTGTACACTGCACCATTGTAAAGATATTTGCGGTCCAGTTCCAGTTCCTGCTCCCCTAGATATGTTTTAGGAAGCAGAACCATTCCATATTCTACGACTGCACCGCTGCTCTCCAATTCTTGCAGATAAGATTTCTTGATACACCCGATCATTCTTAATCCCATCGGAGTAATCGTGCGGATTTGTCCACCCAACATCTGCATATCTACATCCCGCAGCTCAGGTCCGGATGCCTTGACCGGAACTATCCATTGTCCCCAGAACAAAAGCAGCAAAAAAATCCAGATGGCTAAACTCTTTTTCCTCTGTTTCATACTCTAATCCTTCCTTAGTATATTCCTGTAATCCACCCCGGCTCACTCACTTGCGGCAATGTCGGTTTCTGCGGCACTTCCGGCTCCTGTGGCTGTTGTGGCGCTTCCGGTTCCTCATTTGGTTCCTGCGGCTGCTGCGGCACTTCCGGTTCCTCATTTGGTCCCTGCGGCTCCTGTGGCGCTTCCGGTTCCTCATTTGGTCCCTGCGGCTGCTGCGGCACTTCTGGTTCCCCATTTGGCTCCTGCGGCTGCTGCGGTTCCTCATTCGGCTTCTGTGGCACCTCTGATTTTCCCTCTGTTTCTTTTTCAGTATCTTTCTTGGTGTCTTTCTTTTTATCCGCTGATTTTTTCTTTCCGTCAGACATTTCTGCCTGCTTCTGTGCATCTTTCTTCAGCGCTCTCTTTTCTTTCCAGGTAACATCCTCTTCTTCAAAAAGATGATTTAGATCCAACACATGATCACGTGCATTGAGATTCTCAATCTCTGCCACCTCATTCGACACCGGTGTTTTCTTCTGCTGTTCTTTCTCATCCCCCTGGAAGTGTTCCCACAAAGCGATCCCACTTCCAAGCAGTATGCAAAAGCCAATTCCGGCGATTGCACCTGCCATCCTCTTTTTTCTCTGCATTCGTTGTCTCTCCTTCTTATCACTTTTCTTTCCATCCAAAAGATTGTCTAATTTCCATCAGCATTGCCGGATCCGTCTAATACGATTTTATGATCACAACATGCGAATGCTGCCACCTTATGGGAAATGCATAAAATGGTCTTTGATTTCATCTGTTTTAAATTGTTTAACACTTGTTCTTCTGTCTTCTCGTCCAGCGCCGAGGTGCATTCATCCAAGAGAAGAACCGGCGCATCACTTAAGAGTGCCCGCGCAATTGCAATCCGCTGGATCTGTCCTTCGGAAAGCCCATTCCCTCTTTCCCGCAGCACCGTATCCAATCCATCAGGGAGCTCCTGAATATATTCCCAGATACATGCCATCTTTGCCGCCGTACAAATCTCCTCTTCCGATACCTGTCTTCCGGAAAAAACAAGATTTTCACGGATGGTTCCTGATAAGATCATATTCCCTTGCGGCACGTAGGCAAACATCTTTCTTGTCCCGGCATCCGCCGGTATCTTTTTCTTCCCAAGATCAAAATAAATCTGTCCTTCCTCACATTGAAGCAAACCGAGCAGCAACTTCATCATCGTGCTTTTGCCTGCACCAGAAGGACCGGCAACTGCCGTCAGACTTCCCTTTTCCAAACGTACAGAAAAATGTTCCAGCACGCTTCGGTTCTCGTAGGAGAATCCAACCTCTTCAAAGACAATCGCCTGCATCTCTTCAGAAATTTTTTCAAACTCCTCTTCCACGGAAAATGCCTCTTCTTCCTCGATCTGCTCCAAATCCATCAATCGTTCCGCCGATCCGATCATACTATAATATTGAGGAATCAGCCCGGAAATATTTCGGAACGGCGCCCGGATCTGCCCGATGATCTGCAGAAAAGCTGTCAATGTACCAAAAGTCAGCAATCCTCTGGAAATCTGAATCGCACCCCATGCCAGAGCCGCATAATATCCTGCCGTAAACATGACATAGACGATGGTATTCGCCAGATTGCTGACTGCATTCCGCTTCTTTTTTATCTGATAATGGATTTCCTGATAATTGGTGAGTTTTTGTTCCATCATCTCTTCATTGGAAAAAGACTTGATGACCATAAGGTTTTCGATACATTCCTGTAAAAATGCACGCACCTGCCCTCCACTTTCCTGCACTTCCTTATGAAAATGGCGAAATCTCTCACTGTAAATCCTATTTCCGATACATACCACAACCCCAATCAGCAAGATCACAAGCGTAAATCGAAAATCAATCCGAAATAGAATCAGCAGCCCCACAGACAGTTTTGTCCCAAGAGAGATCAGCTGTGGCAAAATACCGACAATCCCTGCAACTACAAGCTCTACATCACTTGTCAGTCGATTCATAATCTCTCCGGAATGAATACCGCTGATCTCCAGATACGGTTTCCTTAAAATCGCCGCGAACATTCTGCGCTTCAGTTCCATCTCCAGTTTGCCTGAAACACGGACACGGATATTACTGTTTACGATATTCAGAATCGCCTGGAGGCCAATGAGCCCTACAAGGATCAGACAATATCTCCAAAGGCTTCCTTGTCTGCTGCCGGATGCCACATCAAGAAGTGCGCTGGAGATCAGTGCAAGCAGAAGGAAACTTCCGGCAATGGCTGCGCTGACACCCGCCAACAGTGCAACTGCCCACAGATGTTTTTTGCTGCATCGGTAGATCCAGCTTATCGGTTTTTGTTCCATTTCCCTCTCAATCCTTTCCACCCTCTCCACACTAGATCTCCCAGTCTTATGATCCATTTTCTCGCTCGGATTGAACTGCACCAAATCTTTACATAGATCCGATATCTCCTATCCTTTCTGCAATCGACATAATCCTCTCCCCGGTAAAATCCTCGCAGCACTCCAAGCACTTGTTCCTCCTGAATTCCATGCTCCGGTATCCACTGATGATCCCCACAGAGGATATACCCTTCTGTATCTTTTCCGATAACTCGATGAAGAATATAAGATCCATTCTTCCTTCGATAGAGAATCACCTCACTGGTTTCCACAGTCCCCTCCGGCCGGATAAGATGCAGAATGTCCTTCTGCGGTCTGATGCAGGGAAGCATACTGATCCCAGATGCCGCTGTAAACAATTCCCCATCTTCTAAAAGAATCTGCTCCATTTTCTTGCGCATCGTATGTTCCGCCTACGCTTCTAAAATGCCAGCCTCTAAAAGTCTGGTGACAAATGTATGTACATCGTTTTTCGCCTGTTCCTCTGTCATCTCATATTGATCCAGCATCATCTTTGTCAGCGCATCTTCTGTCAGATCCCTCTCAAGCGCTTTCCAGAGAAAAGCCCCCGTCTGGTTCATCTGAATCATTCCTTTGAACTCATTTGTCTGTGCTCCAACCGGGACTACAACATATTTTCCTGCCACTTCCCGCATAAAAAATCCATTTTTTATTCTCATATTCCTTCTCCTCTCATACTTTCATATGCCATCTTTGCCGCACATTCTGAAATCGTACACTGCATCTGATAGACCGGGACTTCTCGAAAAAGTTCATCCAGCATCCCCAGCAGCTTCTCTGCCATCTCCTGCCTGCGCGGAACGAGTGTCTGCCGCATCAAAAGCAGCACCGCTTCTTGAGGATCCATGCGCCTGATCTCGTTTGTTTTCCCACGCTCCAGCATACAGATTCCCTGCAGTTTCCCCTTTCGGTTCAACTGCTCATCTGTTTTTCCGCTAAACGGTGTCCCATACACGACCCAGCCATCCGCTTCTTTTCTGACTGCCGGCTTATCGTCATTGATGATCAATGCCCGCTCAGCTCCAAAATATTTCTGCCACTGTTTTGTATGTGTAGATTTCCCTGTTCCACTGTCCGCAGAAAACAGATAAACTCTGCCATCCACTTCCACCGCAGATGCATGGATCATCATCCCGCCCTGCAAAAGAAGCTTGCGGTAAAATTCCAATCCCACAAAAATATATTCACACTCTTCTAATGTCAGATGAGGCTGCTCTGCCTGTTTCTGTATACAGAGTTCCTCTGTCATCGTCAGTGTGATCTGCGTCTTCGCATCCCCATCAAAGCGGTATGACTCCATCTTCTTTCTCAGAAACTCATAGATCGGCTCATATTCTACAATGCAATCCGCAATCTGATATCGCATTCCTCTTCTCCTTTCCGAAAAAGGACCTGGAAGTATTGCTCCCAGATCCTCCTGTGATCAGTCAATGATAAATTCTTTTTCTACTTTTTGCAGCTGTCCATCTTTCGATACATACATGCTGACTTTATAAGTTCCCGGACCAAATGCTCCATTCAGCGTACGCATGCGAAGTTTTGTATAGCTTTCATCTAAAAAGCTTGTCTCCAACAACACTTTCCCTACAGATGTACCTTGGATCACTGTAAACTTAATCAGTGCCTGATTCGGAAAGTCATCGATTGCTGTTGTAAACGTAACATCAAGACATGTTCCATAATCCGACTCTTCTTTATTATAGAAAATCGATTCAATTGCAAGTTTTGGTTCTTCTGGAACTTGCGGCACATATGCCGGAATCTTATCATGTTCTGTATAGCCCGCATAGTTGCCGTAAACATCTACAGGAAGCGCAAAATAGTCCTTATCGGTTCCATTATAGGAGATCTCCACCTGGTTGTATCCACTGTGCATCTGAATCTGCGACGAAGCGATCTCGCCACCTACCAGTTGATCTCCGGTCGGTGTATTGTTCTCCCAGTTATAGGAGCCGTTAAAGTTATATGTTCCGTAGTAAAGTGTTCCACTCTCATCCGATACAAAACTATATCGGAAAGAAGTCTCCGAGATCCGCTCTACTTTCTGCTCTGTAATCCGCGGCGGATTGTATTCCACTACAAAAGATTTCTTTGCAACGGTTCCATCAGAAAATGTCACCTTTGCAATATACTGATTATCTTTGTGTCCATAATTTTCCGGAATCACAATCGTATAGACTTTTCTGTCTTCGCTGACAAACAGCTGTGCTTTATCTGTTGTGATCGGCGAACCGGTCGGACAGATAAAGGAGAAATTATCCAGTGTCAGCTCTTCTGCCGGAGCTTTATTTAACTCCACGGTAATTGTGTTTTTCGGTTTCTCTGCGACAGATACGATCTGGTATTCTGATGAAATGTTTGGATCTTCCTGCACATTTCCACTAACGGTGAGCGGCCCCAGAACATCCGATGTTCTTCCATCGTGAGCTTCCATCACATAATATAACGAATAAGAGATTCCTTCTTCCAGTCCACTGATCAATATCTTATTGAATCCCGTCTTCATTTCCTTACGGTATCCTTTTTTCACAGTATCCACAGAAGGGATTTCCTCTGCCCCGCGACTGACCTGTGTATGCCCCGGAAGGTATACATATACATATCCTCCCTCATCCACATCAAACAAATCAAATTCTGCTCTTGTCGCCTCACTTCTCAGTACCGTTGCATCGCTGACAGTCGGGCAATCTACTTTGTAACTGAAATATTTGGAAATGATCTTGCCCGGTGCAATCTCCATCGAGAATGTGTAGGTATCATCTTTTGCAAACACCGAAGTAGAAACTTCGTACACGCGATTGTCTTCCGTCTTTGCACTTAAAAGTGTCATTTCCTTCCCTCCATGGCAGATAATTCTCATATCTTCTACTGCGAGGGGTTGTGTTGTCGCTTTCTCCAAAGTAACGATCATCCGACTCATTCCACGTACTTCCACAAATACAATGCTGTTGGTCAAGATCTCTTCCCCAACTTCCACTTCTACTTGATTGTTTCCATTGTCCTGCACTTTATCAAGCTTTCCTCTTCCGCCAATCGTAGAATTGTCTCCATTTAAAATAGCATTCTCCACAGTTCCATTGACAGTGATCATAGATCCACCTGCAACCTCAGACACGAGTAATTCCTCCGCAGGTACATTCACTGTAAATCCCTGTACCACTTCTGCAACTTCCACTTCTGCAATTTTCAATGATCCATTGATCGTCATATTACTTCCCGCCACAAGTTTCGCAACACTGGATCCAGCTCCAAGATTCAGGGTGAAATTCCCCGCTGCCCTGCCTGCACCGGCAGCACTTTTCCCGATCTGATCAAATACTGTGTCATTTGCTGTCACAGTACAGTCCGCATCTGCTGCCACTTCCAAATTTTTTACACGAAGCTGATTCAATACGATCTCTCCACCTTGTACAGAGCTGTCCACAACGACCTTGTTATAATTTCGCACTTTCTCAGTCGCATTCACTGTGTAAATACCGCCCTTTACTTGCTCCGCCGTAATTGTCAGTGTATCCTGTGTCATCTTCTTCGCGGTGTCACACGCATCCAACACATTTTTGGCAAGCCATTTCTTCTGGTCCGTCGACACTTCTGAAGACTTCAGCATCTCCTGTGCCGTCACATAAGCAGACTGTACAAGTGTATTCCCATAGGATACCTGTCCGTCTACTTTCATATAAGATCTGACTGCATATCTGGTGTTAAACCCTGCTCCACTGATCCCGGTAAGAACTCCGGTATAGTAAACCTTCTCCTCTGTTGTCTTCCAATTCTTCTCTGCCGGAATCTCAAGAGCTTTGTAAGCTTTCCCTTTCAACATATAACTTCCGCCAACCTGAAGTTCCCCTCCGGAACCCTCAAGTACACTGGCAGGTATTGCCACGATTCCGTAAGTAACTGCTTTCCCTTCTGCTTTCAGCTGCTCCAGATAAGCCTTATCGATTGCCGAAATCGTCCGAAGTCCTGTCTTTCCTTCTGATCGAATCTCCATGGATTCAGTAGAAATATGTATTTCATTCTCTGCCGCCAACGCGAACCCTGTGCTGCCCAATACGAATGTTAAGGCTAATAACAATACTTTCCATATCTTATTTAGTCTTTTTAGCATTCCTTTTCTCCTTCTAGTCTTTATTCTTCCCAGTCATCTGGAATTGTCACCTCATTATCAAGGTTCTCTGACGGTTGTTCCGTTCCCATATCCATCTTGGTATCTGTTGATGAATCTTCTGTACTTCTTTCCTTCGGTTTCTCCGATGCAGGGCCGCCTGCATCCTCCCCGATTGTTTCCGATTCCTTCTCCTCTTCAGAATCGATATCCAGGTCCTCCGCCTGTCCATTCTCTGTAGTTCTTGTAGTGTCCTCACCTAGTTTATCCGAATCTTTTCCTGAAAAAAAAGCAGATAAAAACAGTGTTATGCTACAGATTAAAATAATTCCGATAAAAATAATTATTGCTTTCTTTTTCATATAAACCTCTTTGAAAATAGGTAAAATCAGAAAAACTGCTTCTGTCTAATCCGGAACTCCTCCCCATTCAGGCGGAATTTCATGGTCATTGTCATTTCCCAAATTACTCATCATCATAATCGTATCTTCCACCGGAATCTTTACAATGTTCAGTTCTAATGCCTCATATCTTTCTTTCATTATTTTTACGCTCCTTTTCATTTTAGTTTCCGGTAAATTATACATTATCTTTTTACATCTCTGCAACTATTTTTCATCCGTGTTTTTCACCATTTTTTCTTCCTATTTTTCTTATTTTTTGCTCTTTTTCACAGATGCTTTTACTCATAAAGTCCTGCTGCCCTGCACACGCGATCCATCTGGTCTACCTGTTCGGTCACCGTAGCGCTCTTTAAGGCCTCCAGCCCTTTTCTATTTGCAAAAATGGTCTTCGTGACCAAACGCCAGATCCATGCTGCCGGCAATAAAAATGCATGCCGTCTCACTGCCGGAGAAAGTTCTTTCATTGCCTCCAAAGGCGGGAAAAGCATTGTCAGCACCAACCGTATGCGTGTCCTTCGGATTTGCTTTTTCTCCCCGCCCTCTTTTAAGAGTCTCGCTCCCATATGATTTTCCATCGTGCCGTATGCCCCACTGCCAATGATATGTTCCAAAAGAATATTTCCCTCAAAAAACGATTCGTCTTCCTCCATACATTGCTGTAAAAAGCGCTGCATCGTTTCGGAAAACTTCAAAAGTCTCCCTCGCTCCAGATATGCTTCGACCTTTTTCCAGTCGCAACTGTCTTTTTTCTTCTGTGCAAACACAAAAAGATCCAACAGCATCCGGATTCCAATTCCTCCGTACTTCAAGTGCTTTGCCATATGACCGATCATATATACATAATACTCTTCCCAAGGCATCTGATACGCAAACGCAAAACCTTCCTTTCGGATACATTTGCTCCAGATATCCTCCAAAAGTACGTCTAGCTCCCGATTCCCCGTTGAGCAGTCCCAATGAATCTCAACCGTCATAAAAGGATTCCGCACATAGACATCGTGATGCCCTCCTCCATGTTCCAAAGTATATCCAAGCGACTCCATAATCTCCTGAATCTTGCCCTGCTGCTCTTTCTGACACAGAATATCAAGGTCTGTGAGAAAACGCATATCAGGAGAAGGGTATTCCTTTTTCAACTGAGCTCCCTTTAATGGGAGATGCTCGATTTGTTCTTCCTCAAACTTCTGTTGGATCTCCTGCAAAGAAAAATACTGGGTAGCCTCTCTCGCAATCCCTTTCTGCTGCGCCTTTTGCATTGCACAGACCACATCCGCAGGGATTTTCTCCTGTTCCTGCAGTGGTAAAATTCCATAGGATACTAGATTGTCAATCTTCTGATACTTGCACAACTGCTGCAAATACTTCCAGTCAAGTCCTTCGACCTCTATCGTTATTGGTTCTTCCAGCAAAACACTCTTGATCAACTGAAAGAGTGCCCTCTGTTCTTTTTCTCTTCTCATCTGCTTCTCTCTTTCTTTTTGATTTATCTTACGATGTCACACACAACGATCTCCGGAAGATTATTAACTCGCGGAATCCCTCTGGAACTGCCAAGACCCGCCGACAAGATCATCGTTCCATTTCCGCAGGAAAACATTCCTCTCGTATACGTTGGGAAAAATCCTTCCTCCGGATCAAACAGTCCTCCTACAAACGGAACTCTTACCTGACCACCATGCACATGTCCGCTGAAGACTAGATCTACATCCCAGTATTCCATGCTCTTCCACAACAGTAAGCCTTCTGGTACATGACTCAGCAAAATCTTCAGCCGATCTGTCTGCACAAACGCTTCCAGAAATCGTTGCTCTGATCCATCTTTCCAGTCTTCCGGCAGTAAATATCCGTAGGCTCCCCCAATCCTTACTTCCTGTCCGGCAATCTTGGTATCCACATATTCTTTCTCTAGCACAACTGCCCCGGCAGCTTCAAGCTGTTCCGTCAGATCGCCTTCACCATAAGTTTTCTCATAACCCACCTCATGATTTCCCAGCGAAAAATACACCGGCGCAATCGCGCACGCTTCCCGAACCAGATGCAGAAGAATATCCGTGCGGTCTTCATCCTCATTGAGCATATCCCCCGTCATAAAGATTACATCTGGCTTCTGCTTCTGAATCTTAGCAATCAGCCTTTGATTATCCCTGCCGTACTGATAATTGTGAAGATCTGTAAGCTGCACAGCTCTAATTGGAGCCGCAATCTTTGGATTCCGGTAAGTATACTGCCGAACAATGAGACATTTTTGCGATAAGATAAGACTGACCAAAAGAATTCCTGTCAGCACAAAGAAACTAAATACAACTATCTTTCCAAATTTCTTCATCGTCCACCTCCGATCTGTCGTTTCTCTTTCCAATCAAATAGCCGGAGCTTCTTCCACCCCGGCTTTCTTTTCTTATGCGTACTTTCTTACAATCTCCTGCATCTTTGCAAATTGCTGCTCCATCTCATCCACCAGACGGAACTGCGTCCGCGCACGGACAAGGTTGTGCTCTGGATAAGCCGTCTTAAAGTAAGTGTCTCCTTCCAGATAATCTGTCAGGAACCGAATTCCACACTCAAACGTCATCAGACGCGCTCCCCATGGAAGACTCTCGACTTCCTCCGGTGTCAACACATCTTTTGTCGCCTCCAAATATCCTTTCACATACAGCTCATATAGAGAGATATCAAAATGCATTTTATCCAAATCGCGCTCATCTTCCTCCGCTGTCGCCGCACCAAACCGGATGGAATCTCCGAAATCGTTTGCAGCAAGCCCTGGCATGATCGTATCCAGATCAATGATACAAAGTCCCTTTCCGGTCTCTGCATCAAACAAAATATTGTTCAGCTTCGTATCATTGTGTGTCACTCGAAGCGGTAGCGTTCCATTCTCCTGCTGTTCTACTAATACCTTACAATCTTGCTTTCTATCAAGAGCAAATGCAATCTCCGGTCTGCAAGTGATCGCCCTGTTTTTGATATCTCGCTTCAAAGCTTTCTCCAAATTTTCAAACCGTTTCACCGTATTGTGGAAATCTGGGATTGTCTCCTTTAAGCTGGATGCCGGATAATTTCCAAGCTGTTTTAAGAAGTGTCCAAAACTATTTCCAGACTGATAGAACTGCTCCGGATCCTCTACAAGCTGATAACATACCGAATTCGAAATATAATTATAACATCTCCATGGCTGTCCCTCATTGTCCTCGAAATAGGTACATCCATTCTTTGTCTTAATGCAGGAAAGTGTCTCTCTGTCCGGATCTCCCCCTTCCTCTCGAATGATATTTCTTAGATATTCTGTCACTCCAAAGATGTTCTCCATCACACCTGCCGGATCCTTGAAGACATTATTATTCACCCGCTGAAGAATATAGGCAAATTCATCGCCCTCCTCCGTCGGCATATAGACCGCATACGTCTCGTTAATATGTCCCTCTCCAAATGGCTTCACATAGCTGCACTGAAGACCGAACCCAAACGCATACAGTGCATCCTCCAGATTTCTGCTTGTCACACCGTCAATCTTTCTTCTCGTAGAGAAGATCACTTCTCCCTCTTCAACCTTCTTTCTGGAAGGGATTACGCAGTTCGCCTTTACGACACTGCCCAGTCCGATATGTGCTCCACATCCAACATGAGAATCATGATCTACAACCGCCCCACTGTTGACAAGCACACCATGTTCCACAACTGTATTGGTATTGACAATCGCACTCTGCATAATAAAACTTCCATTGCCGATCACCGCACTAGGACTAACAACCGCTGACGGATGAATGATCGCCGGAACTTGATAGCCCGCTTCCATCAGTTTCTCTGTCCAGTATAGCCGCATTCCGCTGTCTCCCAGAGCTGCCACTGCCGTATCGTACTCATTTAAAAATGCCTTATAGTCACAGCACTTTCCAATTACATCCGCTCCCTTTACGGCATCATCTAAAAACACAACCTCTTCGTACCCCAACAATCTTGCTGTTTCCTGGATCATATGGCCAAAACCACCGGCACCTAAGATTAATAAACGTTTCACTTCTTCTTTTGTATGAATCCAAATCGGAAACATACCCCTCCTTCCTATGTAAGATATAAACTTATCATACCACATCTACCGGAAGGCTGCTACAAAAAATATGGAAGTTTCCATATAAAGTAATTGTACAATTTCCCCAAAACTTTCTCTTCCACATTATCTATTATTCTAGAATTCCTCTGTCTATTCTTGAATACTTGCCTGAAACGGCATCGACTTGTTTCCTATCTCGGAGATTTCACAAGAACAGTGAAACCTCCGAAGATTTAGATCTGATCATCGATCAGAAATAGATTTTTCTTACATCTTCTGTACAAACTCTTCCAACGTCTTTGACTGAAAGGCAGTCTGCATCCAATTCTTCAACACTTCCATATCCTGCTGGGCCTGAATCTGCTCCAAAACCTCATTCGGAATGTCTCCGAAACTTTGCAAACACAAAAGCAGGGTTTCTTTCAAAACACTTCGTCCTTCTTCACGTCCCTCTTCACGCTCTTCTTTTAACATCTCTTCAAAAATCATAAAGCGCTCCTCCATTTCCCGGCTTCCCTTGATCTTGCGGATAAAATTCTGCAGCTGTTCCACGTAGGAATCATCAAATGCTTCCTCACTTCCTGCAAGGTCTGCCTTTACATACTTTAGTATTCTCATCCATCATCACTGCACCAAACATAAAATTATCATAGCAGACTCTGTGCTGTTCCGCAATTGAAAATCCTTATGCTTCCCCCTCATATGCCTCCAACACCGTCTCCACATCTCCCTGCATCCTAACCTTTCCCTCGTGAATCCACAATACACTTGTACAGAGTTGTCTAACAGTATCTGGATTATGAGAGACGATCATTACCGTTCGATTCTTATCAAAAATCAGTTCTTTCATCTTCTCATAACTTTTTTTCTTAAATTTGGTATCTCCTACACTCAGGATTTCATCGATCAGCATAATATCTGTCTCCAGAACTGCAGTAATGGAAAATGCCAGTTTGGAAAACATTCCGCTTGAGTACGTCTTCACCGGGCGGTCAATGAAAGAACCAATTTCTGCAAATTCTATGATTTCATCCATCTTTTCTAAAATCTGCTGCTCACTAAAGCCCAGCAACATTCCAGAAAGCATCACATTTTCACGCCCTGTCAGTTTACGCTGAAATCCTACTCCAATAGATAAAAGCGAAACAGATGGGGTTGCAAGTGTGATTGTTCCCTGATCTGGTGCAAAAATTCCTGCAATTGCTTTTAACAAAGTAGATTTTCCACTCCCATTTCTTCCAATCACCCCTACAATCTCTCCTTTTTTAACTCCAAAAGAAATACCGCGGAGCGCCTCATATTTTTCTACCTTACTCTTTTTCAAACTAAAAATACTCTTCCGCAGAGGAAAAGCCTGGAGGCACTGATAAGAAAGATGAACGTCCTCCACCTCAATTGCATTTTTTCTATTGTCCATCAAATCACCTTCACATAATCTTTCTCGTATTTATAGACTAAAAAAACACCGATTGCAGATAATAAAAATCCAACAGCCATCCAAAAACACAGCATCGTCAGATTTATATTTCCTGCATAAATCAGTGCTTCACGACATTGCGTAATCAAAAAAGAAATCGGATTCCACTGTATCATAATGTCCGCAAGCGTTCCCGGAATCCGGCTGATTCCTTTCAGCTTTGGCTCAATTTCATAAAATACTCCTGATATATAAAACAAAAGCCGCATCCCTACTGCCGCCACATTTTGCAAGTCCTCGATAAATACACCAAAATGCGCCACTATACAGGAGATTCCAAATACAAGCAGAAATAGTGTAAAGAAAATGGGAAGCACAAATAAAATCTTCCAAGTGATTCTGACACGATACAATATCATCATCACGCCTACCAGTCCAAATGCAATTGCCATTCGAAATCCGTATTTAAACATCTCAATCAAAACGAGAATGAATTTTGGCAGATAGACTTTCGTTACAATCGAACTGTTATTCGTCACAACTCTTACATTGGTCACAATACTCTTCTGAAAAAAGTCCCACATATTTAATCCGATAAATACAAAGACCATATAATATCTTGTTCTTTGCCCAAAAACAATCTGCGACAGGAACCAATATATGATCATAAATAACAGAGGATCTAAAATCCACCAGAGCCAACTTAAGCGGGAATTTGCCACCTCTGCCTTCAATCCCGCTCTGCCAGAGTAAATGGCATATTTATAATATTTCTTTATATCCCGAAAAAATCTACCCATATGTTTCCTCCCCCCATCTTCTATGCATTCACTATTGAAGTAGATCAAGTTCTTTCAAAAGTGTGTATTCTTCTCGAACCCCTTCATCCACTGACAGAAACTGCTTCATTCTCTGTGTATTTCTGCTTCCTCTTTTAAATATAGCCTGGTACCAGCGGATTACCCACGCTGCCGGCAGAAGTAACGGGTGCTTCTCGACATTCTTTAAGTACATTCTCATATACTGTCGATCTGGAAAAATCATCTTTATCATCGCTTTCCATTTCAATGTTTTTAAATCTGATTTCTCTGCTCCCTCCAACTGATCACGCACTTGGGATGCCTCCATGTTTCTGCCACAATAGCCATACACCCCTCCCGCAAAAATAATCTCCTTCATCTTTTCATAGTTCTCTGCCTCCATTTGCATTGGAAGAAAGTCTATTTTCGTACCAAACCACTCTTTGCACAAAGTCAAAGTTGCTCTTGCAAACGCAGATAGTCCCAACTTCTCTAGTTCCTGCCAAATATAATCCCAGTTCAATTCATTTCCATATTTCTCCATAAACAATGCAAAATCCAACTGTCCGCGCAATCCATATCCTGCATATTGAAAATGCTTCGCTGCATGCACAAACAAATATACAAGATGATACTCTTTAATAAAACATAGTGTGTATTCTCCCCGAACCTTTTCTGTATGAGAAACAGCATCTAAATAGTACTGCTCCGTATCTGCTCCTCTTCCAACTTTTTGAGAAACAATGCGACTATGCACTTCTAAAAGAGTATTTCCTTTTTCATAGCACCACACAAACCCCGTATCGGATGTACAGAGAAATCCAAGCTGCAAAAGTGCTTCATGTGTACGCTGTCTATCCTCTTCCCGAATGAGAAAATCAATATCCCCCATCGTCCTCAATTCCGGAATAGGATAATATCGTTTCAAAACCCACCCTTTCATTAAAACATGAAAAATTTTCTTTTGGTTTAGGCATTCCATTACTTGAACCATCCGCATATCCTGCTCCTTGCTTCGGCTAACCGATGCATAAAAGTGCACTTGCAAATCTTTCTGAATGTCTTTCGGTACGCACTCCTGTTCCGGAAGTTTTCTGATCGCTGTATATAAGATTCCGCCTATATTATGTTTGACTGCCAATTCATATACTTCCGCCCAATCTACCTGCTTTGGGAATGTGTCTACGCAATCATCCATTCCCATGTAAATTTGCAATAACTGTATGACAGCTGTCTGCACCGTATTCATATTCATCCTCATTTCCTGTTTTTTTTAAGACTTCTGATTCTGCCTGCAATTCCAAGCACCTTCCCTCGAACAGGTCGCATTATTCCCCACAGATACACATACAATAAATATCCCCTATGATCACAGGAAAACCATTTCCCCTTCCTGCAGATTTTCACAACTCTTGCAATCACTGCATTTGTTGAAACATTTTTCTCAAGCTTTGATTGTGCATCTCCACATAAACTCATCTGTCGATCATAAAGTTTTATAATCCGATGTAAGACATACTGACCATTTTCTCGCCGATATAAAACAATGTCTCCGTTCTTTAAACTTCCTTCCTGACAATGTTCTAAAACAACCTGATCTCTTCTATGCATCCACAACGGCATCATACTTGTCCCTGTCACCTGCAAAGTGACGGTCTGTCCTTGTTCTAACAGGCTATTCAATATCGGAGAAAGTTCTTCCAAAGAAAGTATTACTGTTCTTTCTTCCATCATGATTCCAAAATATTTTTCCTTCTTAAAATAGAAAGAAACTTTCTAACGTCCCCTTCTGCTATTTCTTTTCCAACTTCATATACGTCTGTCAACGCACAAACCAATTGTTCTTCTGACATTTCTTCCTGCAATTTTTCCCACAAAAAGGCGCCTGTCTCATTTAGTGTGATCATTGCCTGAAAATCCACACTTTGCTCTCCAATCGGAATGACCATATGTTCCCCTGCTACTGTTACAAGCTGAAAAGTATCTTTAATCTTCATCCTATTTTCTCCATTTCCACTTCTATTTTTCTACTAATTATCGCAAAATATTTCTTTTCTTACAATCTCCACTGCTTCCTGACTAATATTACAATGCAAATAATACATTGGAACACTCTGTGCCAGCTTCGCCGCAAACGCTGTCAATTGCCTTCCTGCTTCCTCATCATAGAATGGAAACATCAATTGATTTGTAATATTATACATTCTCTCTGAAATGTTCATCGGTTCTATCCAGTTTTTTATATCTCTCTTTAAAAATACAACTGCTACAAGCGGTACTGATATATTCCGATTTAAGTCTGTTTTCCCACTCCATGGTGTTCCATAAATCCAAGGCACTTCATCCCGAAAGCGAATCGCCGGTTTATCATCATTCACAATCTCCACTCTTTCTTTAAACCGTTCTTTCCAAAGTCCCGTATGAGTAGACTTTCCAACTCCACTGATTGCAGAAAATATCACGCCTCGCCCTTGAAAAGCAATGGCAGATCCATGCAGCACAGCATCTCCGAGCACTGCTAAGCGATCACTAAACGCACTACCGGAAAAAATATATTCAAAGTCTGTTGCCTGTAATTCTTCCATTTTACGGTCTCTTCTAATCTCAGCTCTCACAGATGTATACCGTTTATCAAAATAAATGGCATGAAGTATCCTGCTTCGTTCCTGATCATATAATACACGACAAAAAGTCCCGTCTTGCAGACAAAGCACTTCCGCATCCCGCACTTTTTTGATCACAGTTCCTTCTGGCGCCGGAATCTCCTCTAAAATACATGTAGTAAGATTCATATCGCTTTTCTGATCCGTATCGACAATTGCATATTCTTGCAAGCGCTTCTTAAAAAAATCCTGATCAGAAACTTCTAGATCAATAATCTGATCGGCTATCTTTACTCGTTCCATGCTAATCCTCATTACAAAAAACAGGCAAGAAACTTCTTGCCCGTCTGCTTTATCTCTCTTTTATTCTTCAGAAGCTACTGGCTCCCCTGTTACACCAGCAAAATCATCTATACTATCTGTCTGTGCTTGTCCGTTTGTTTCTGCCCCTGCCTGATCTCCAGACGCTGAAATAATATCACTGATTTCATATTTTCTAATTTCTATTTTTGGTTCACTATACTTTAATTTCATACTGCACAACCTCTCTTCTGAAACTTATTGCCATTAATTTTAGTCTATATCATAAGGTAAAACATGTCAAGAGAATTTTTTTAGGTAAACAATCAAAACGATGTGCCTTATATCTAATTAAGATCCATGAGATAATTATCTCGCAAAAGCTATATATAGTTTTTGTAGTTATAGTTTTTAGAGTTTTTGTAGCAGCTCTAGATTGGAGATGAATCGTGGATCAAGTTACTCAAGTTAAAAGACAATTCCGTAGGGAACAGTGGAAACAACATATTGCAGAATGTCAAGCAAGTGGGATGACGGTTCGGAATTGGTGTAAATTAAACAACCTAAGCGAACCGACCTACTACTATTATTTAAAACAGTTCCGTCAGGAACTCTGTGAGTCATTATCTGTACCTGTTACAGAAGTGCCAAAACCAGGTCCTTTTGCAAAACTGGAAGTGCAAACACCTATCGAGAATACAAAAACAGCTGTTATTATTCGTTTGCCACAAGCAACTGTTGAAATAAATGAAGGTGCTAGTCAACAAACAGTTCAAGCGGTGCTCCTTGCACTGCAAAGTTTATGATAGGTGATATTACTGTTGCTGAAAATATTTATATCGCCTGTGGATACACAGATATGAGAAAATCAATTGATGGTCTTGCAGCTATTGTACAAGAACAGTTTCAATTGGATCCCTTTTCCAAAAGCTTGTTTCTGTTCTGTGGTAAAAGACGCGATCGTATCAAGGTGTTATTCTGGGAAGGAGACGGATTTCTCCTACTTTATAAACGTCTTGAAAATGGAAACTTCCAATGGCCACGCAAAGAAAGCGATGTAAAACCGATTAACTGGCAACAGTTTCGCTGGTTGATGGAAGGTCTTGAAATTGAACAAAAATCAATGATTCTTCCAGCAAAACCAGGTTCTTTTTGTTAGCAAAAAGATGCTTGAAACCCTTATATTTACTCAATGTCATTAACTTTAGCAAAAGAAATGACGGTTCCGTTATATCGTTTAGAGCAAGAGTTCTTCCGTTATGGTCTGACCATCACATGTCAAAACATGGCAAACTGAATAATGCTGAGAGCTACCTAGCAGTTCTTTATGATTACCTTCATCAGCTGTTGATCATAAAACACTAGCTGAATGCTACTACTAGCAATGATACTGCCTTATATAGATTGAAGCATGGATGAATCTAGGGAATGTTACACGATTCTCTCTATGTTCTTTGTTACATGTCTGTTCATTATAAAAATATTAGATTTTTGTCTTGCAAACTGAATCACTATCTTGAGAGACACACCTCAGTTTACAATCTTTTTTCTACAACAAACATTCCTAAATTCCGGATAAATTAATAAATGAATTCCCATAACAATCGCAGATAAAACTATTGTCAAAATAATTCCCCATACAAAAAACGTCGTCCAACTTGTCAATACGAAATATATTTTTCCCCGTACGATCACTACTGCGAATAAAATCAAAAAATCTACTCCCAATTTCGCTAATGTTGAAAATCCCGATCGATTCATTATAATTTTGTCTGAAATATAATTTGTGTAAAATACCTTAATAGGTAGTGCTATGACGGTTGCTAAAACAACCCCATATATCCCCCAAATATTGACAAATACAACAGAAAGTACTACATTAACCCCTGCCTCTACTAATGAAATTTTACTGACTTGCTTTGCATATCCTACAATGCCTGTCAAATTCCCAGAAACATATCTACTCCATGACAACATTTGAATTAAACAAAAAAGAATGGGCAACCCAAAATATGAATACTCTATATCCTGCACACCATCTGTATATAGCAGTATAAAGCTATCTAAAAGTAAAACAGAAACTCCCATAAATGCAGTAATTATCCCCATAAACACTGCATTAAATGAATCGTGTACACGTCTATAAGCATCAATTCCCTCATGATAAGCTTTTCCTAATACATATCTTATTCCAAAATAAGCTGCCGACACCAGCGAATTGATTGCTACAAAAGCCATATTATTCACTGAATAAACACTTGCCATCTTTGTTGAACAAAATACCGATAGTACAATTGCATCTGTAGAAGAAAACAATGTCCATGCCAATTCCGTAACAATAAATGCATTCCTATCTGGCAACTTATGTTTCCGATTCATTTTTATTTTATAATCAATCCACGGATAGTTTTTTCTCATATAAATGTTATAAAACAACATTTTACTCAAAGATATGACAAATGATCCAAACTGAATTAATACAATGCTAACTCCTGTAAGAGCTAATATTATCTTCACAACATAACTAGCAGTTTTTCCTACTAAACTAGTAAGTTCGTTTACATATCCTCGACCGTCAGCATTTAAGAATATCGTTTGCGAAGAAAAGAAATAAAAGTTTATAACACCAGCAGTTCCCTCAAAAATAACACACAAAAAAATAGTCCAATAATTTAGTTCACTTTTTATTACAAATGGCATAACAACTGCAATAAATAGCACAAGTAATGCATACAAACCAGTAACTTTTCGATAATAATTTCTCGAAATAGACATAATCTCTGAAATCTGTTTTTTATCCCCACTTTTTAGTGGTCCATATAACTGAACAAGAGTTGCTTGACTTATTCCTGCTTCGAGCAGTGCTATATATGCAAATATTTGAGAAAGAGTTGTAAGTAAGCCATTTGTATCTGAACCATATTGTAAAAGAAATAACCTTGGAATTATCAAGCTTAATATCAATAGAACAACGTTACTAAATACACTAACTGCAAGGTTCATATACAGTTTTCTTTTCATTATCTTAACCTCCGTTTATTTCGCCATGCGTGAATTCTATAAACTAGTGATCTCCCAATTTTGTTTACAATAGAAGTATTATTATACCCTCCATATTTTTTTATAATCCACAAAAACCCTTTCGTTTGATAATCTTTCCAAAATATATCCGTCACTAAATTTTTTAAGGTTGGATGTTCTAAATTAGGCTGATTAACATTACTATAGCTATACTCTTTCCATCTATATAAAGGATTTTTAAAAATAGAAGATATCAACTTTTCACCAAGATTATTATTGGGAACTACTAATGATACTCCCTTATTATCTGCAAATATTTCATCCAACTGATGAATTCCCCAGTAATCACCAATCGTTATATCACCGCAGCGTTCTCTACAGGCATACGGACATTTATAACAGGATGGTCTAAGTGCTATATCCATAGAAAAAATCGTTAAAAATGTTAATTCCTCACGACTTTCACATTCGCTATTACCATTATCATATTCTGCTTTTATATGGTATCCTATCCACCCTTTGTCCTTGTCTCTAAACGTATACGATATCATTCTAGCATTATTTCTATCCTCAAGAAATCTAACATAATCTTTCCATACTTTGGGTGATGGTGTTCCATGACACAGTAAATCAACTGTTAATAACCCTTCTGTTGAAATTTTTTTTGCTTTTAAATAATGTTTTAATCCCGAAACTTGACATGGTGTACCTGTAAATAAAACCTTTTCATGATTCTTTAATTCTTTCCCTATCTCTATATACGCTGTTCCTATACTGCTTTGTACATATTTACTTCCCAAAAAACGATCTCTTTCTTGCTTATTAACCGCTTTTTGAAAAATCACATCTTTTGTATCAGTAAAAACTGTCCCAAAGCAACTCCCACTTTCTGAAAGCACATAATCAGAAATAGCAGTATATGCCCCCCCAGAAGAAGATTTTCTTCTAATACTATCTTCATTTTTGAACCCATAGCATTTTGTGGCTTTATCTTCTTTCATTTCATCTTCATGTTGGATCTGGCAACTTAATTTACACACCATACAATTCACACATAAACTCTCATTTATTTCCGGATACAAAAATCCCTTCCCATCTGCAACCATGGTAATTGCATTTCTGGGACAACTATTTGCACATGCTCCACATCCAAAACATTCTTCTTTATTGTTAAATAAAATCATATTATACCCTTTACAATTTATCCATCAATCATTTTTTTTAGTAATTCAATTGCTGCACTTCTCATATCCGCAACTTTACCGTCAATTTCTTTCCAATTATAGTCTTCATAGACACTATCGTCGACGTCGGTTATTTCATATTTCATCATATTGGTACTTGTCGCTAAATCTACTAAACGCGAGTTAGCATTAATCTTTTCTTTTGACAATTCATATTGTACTGCTTTGTGAAAAATCATTGAAAGCGCAAGTGCATGAAATGATGTCGTAATCACTAATTCAGCATTAAGCATTAAATTTAGAAATTCTATAGGACCAGCATCATTTACAGCTTCAATTCCCTCCTGCTTTTTTCTTCCCATATCAATATATTTTATGCCCCACCCTTTCTTTTCTGCTATTTTTTTTGCTTTTTTAACCGCATTAGTTTCTGGCGCAACAATATATATAAATATATATTTCTCCCTTTCATCACCCTCTACTAAATTTAGATTTTTTTTCCATTCATCTGCTTCTAATAAAAAAACCGGATCGCAAATTGGAATAGCATTGGTTTCCGGAACTACACTTTTAATTTGACTTACCATGGAACTTTCTCTTACCGTTATATTATTAAACTCCATTAATAATTTTTTAATCGTTTCTTTATTAAAATCAGTTAATTTAGCTTTCCCTAAACTTGCAGCATAAGAATTTCGTTTTTCTTTTTTACAAAAAGGAAGAAAATAATTCATATCATTTCCAGATAAAACAGGATTCCAAACTTGATCACTCCCAGTAAAAAAAACATCAAACTCTGAATCGGCCTGTCTTATATTTTCCGCAGTATATTTTCTACTTAGTTTATAAAAATTATCAAATTCTCTAAAACAACATTTTCTCTTTTTTAAATCTCTCATATATTGAGGAAATAAAATCCATTTTAATATATTTTTTATTTTGCTTTTTAATCGATCATTTCTATAAAAAAATTGTTCGATTTGTTCACATCGATAATCTAAAATATATCCATCACTATATTTATTTATTGTGGAGAGTAACGCATATGCTTGATACTTTGCACCATAATTCAAAGCACGATGAAAAGTTAAAATTGCCACTTTTTTCATAATTTATCCTTCCTTTTATACTTCATTATATCAATATGTCCTTTTTTTCATATTTTTTTTAAAATAACAAATATTCTTCCCAAATGAACACTACATAAAAATACTCGTGCCAACACTTTCTCACTAAAAGGGATGAATTTAACTACACGTAAATCTTTATTTACACTATGCAATACATTCAAGTAAGTCTTCTGATGCTCTATATTTTTATATCCGTAATACATCATTTCATATAGTGAAAAGAATGCCATATTCCCTAATTGTGCTCTAGCTATCTGCTTTAGTTCTTCCGATAAATACTTAGAATCTTCCACAATATTCTCCCATACTCTAATGCAATCTCTACGAATAGGCTTATAACTTCCGCCCCCTGAAGCACTATCATCATGTAATGTTACATGGTATAAAATATCTGGAGATACAACTATTGAATCAATATTCAAAAGACTCTTCCACAAAAACAAAGCATCTTCGCCATACTTAATTGATTCATCCAATCGGTTATTTTTAATAAGTTCTTTTCTAAACAGCTTATTAACCAAAGAACCATTGATTTGTTTATGTATCAAAAAATTCTGTAACATTATTTCCTTATTCCAAATCTCTGTTTTCTCCCCAGTAAAACATCTGCCTCGATCATATTGACAACAAGAAATGCCTGTATTGTATTCATTCATATTGTAAACAAGCCTTTCAACCATCTGTGGTTCAAGCCAATCATCAGAATCAACAAATAAAATGTACTCTCCTTGAGCTAAATCCAAACCATAATTTCTCGCCGCTGATACACCTGCATTCCTTTGTGAAAACAAATGAAAACGGCTATCCTTTTCCACGAAAACATTTGCTATAATCTTTGAAGAATCTGTAGAACCATCATCAACCATAATAACTTCAATATTCGCATACGTTTGATTACGAATACTTTCTAAACACTTTTCCAAATAGCTTTCTGTATTGTAAATAGGAATAATCACTGAAACCATCACAAACTCCTTTTAACAAATTCTACTGATGAACGCAGTCCATCTAAAACTTTCTGATAAACAACTGCTCCTAATAAACTAAGTAATACAAGCCACACAAACATTAATGGTGGACATGAGACTAATTTCAATATAGGTTGAAACCAATCACAAACATATGTCGAAAAAAATACAGCATGGAAAAACCACATTTCTGTAGAATATTTTCCTAAAGTATTAAGAACAGTTAAAACTTTCTTATATCTCTTCTGTTCAAATAAATTAACTAAACAGCAAATCATAACTGGAGCATAAATCACATCTAATAAAAAACCTGCAACAGAATTTACTACTATACGCATCGAAAATGTTGCCATAATTCCTATTAGGCAAACACCCGAATTATGTATCCACTTTATTTTCTTTGATTTCTCAACAATATGATTTTCTGCCACCCAATATCCAACTAAAAAGCACGGGAAATACAAAAAACAACTAAACAAATCATGAACAATTGTATTCGCTTCATAATTTGGAATCATATGCACACTACTTCAAAAATATAGGGAATAAAAACATCATTCCAAGATTCACCAACGGTTTAAATCTAAATACTTGATATTTGCACAACAATGGCATCACAAGCATACAAAATATATAAAAGAAAACATACCAAGCAAACCAGTTCAGATTAGGCAATAGTCCAAACAACTGAATAAACATCTTTGAGGGAGTTAATTTCCCCCCACCACAGCTACCGGTATAAACAGTGTAAATAATTGAAGCCAATATATTTGAAGCAATCCCCAACTTTTTTTCAAACCATATCTCACTGTTTTTTCCCTTGCAAAGAAATAGCCATATCCAGATAATACTGCATAAATAGCAACACATATCTTACATGATACTCCAAATAACATAACACTATGTGGTAACTCTGAAAACGAAAATGCAATAAAATGATGCGCTAACATAATCAAAATTGCCATACCTTTTATCATTTGCGTTGTTTTCTTATCCATTCCCTTTTCTCCCTAATTAAATCGAAATGTTTTGTAATAATAAGCACCACTTTTCTCTGCTGCTTCCAAACCAACCTCAGAATCTTCAAAAATAATCGTCTCGTTTGGTTTTGCATCAAAATATTTCATTGCCATTAAAAATCCTTCAGGATTAGGTTTTGTTCTTGTAATATCATCGTGAGTTAAAATCAGATCAAACAATTCTACAAGATTAAATTTCTCAAGAATATCATAACAGTTTTTCTTTGATGCAGTTGTAACAAGAGCTGTCTTATACTCTCCTCTTAACAATCTAACAATATCAACCAAGCCCACATTTAATACTGCCTTATCAAGATATTTTTTATATGCCACTTTCTTTGCATGATGTATTTTTTCTAAAATTTTTTTATCCATTGCAGTGATCTGTGGTAAAAAATCCATGTAATGTCGTCCATTGCAAAAGTCACAGTAATATCTATAGTCTAAGTCATATCCATAAGATGCCATTGCTTCCTTATAAGCATGATAATTTATATTTTTTGTATCAAATAACGTTCCATCTAAATCAACAATTATAAGTTTCATTTATTTATAATTCAATTACCTTTCTTTCCAAATCTCTCTCAGAATTAATCAAATATTTTTTTTCTGAAAATGGACATCCATAAATAACTTTCAAGAATTTCAATCCAGCCTCTTGAAGTACTTTTAATGCTAGTTGTTTATATTCCTCATTCTCAACAGTATATCCTACAAATGTCGCCCCTCTATTTTGTAACTGCATCAATTTTTCTTTACATGATTCAGTTAAAGTTCCTTGATTACCCAAAATTGTATCTAGATTAATGAAATACAACGCATAATCTCTTTGCAAATCACTCCATAATCTCTTATCTCCCCAATTCTCATATTCGAGAGATTTCACATAACGAAATACCTTGCCTGAATATCCTATTAAATATGAAATAATATGACTAACATATAAGCTTGAAATAGGATAACTAGCATCATTCAACTTCTCATATGCTTTTATAAAGTCTTCTGCTCTTTTAAAACCATATAATCCTAAACAAACCACTTCTGAACGAATTTTTTTCTCAATAATATCTAATAAATTTCCTTGTTCGTTAACAATCAAAAAACTCTTGTTACGAAGATTATGCATATCTCTTTCCCAAGTATTCAAATCTAAACCTGCGACAAAATTCCCCTTCGGTAATTCTTCTGTACGTAAATAATTATCCGCATCCTTAATCACCACAGTACCTGATAATTCTTTTGCCTTTATAGCTCGATAAATCGTTTCTGCTGGTCCAGATGTCATCTCATCTAAACATAGAATTTCAATTGGATACTCTTTCAATTCATCTTTAATCACTCGATCCGCATGGTACATCTTCACATCTTTCGAATACAATACTATAATAACCTTTTCATATCCTGAAGAATAAACACCTCGCAAACTACGTTCTAATAATAACTCACCATTTGGATGATGATTTAGATATTGAGGAATACCATTCATGATTTTTCTTCCCAAACACGGGATAATTAATGTACTCATTTTAGCATTGCCCCCTCTCATTTTCTAATTGAAAAATTTTTTTAAGAACCACTTCTGTCTTCTGTATCAAAAATTGATACGTTTGCTCATCCTTAGTATAAGGAAAAATTCTTATCAACTTTTGTAACAACGCATAATAAATTTCAATTACATAAGAAGGTTCAATTCTATTAATTTCATCTAACAACAAATCTCTAAATACAATTAAACGCAATACCGTATTCATGCTAACTTCATTTTCAAATCGATAAGACCACATAACTTGTACATCTTGTAGCAAAGTTCCGACATCCAAGAACCACGAATCATAAAAAGAATCCAAAAAATCAATATAATATAAGCAATCATTTTTTATAAGTATATTTTCCAACGTCATATCTCCGTGACACAAAGAAGGTTTCATAATACTCCAATCATGATTCTCTAAAAAATACAATGCTTTATTAATCACAGGTTCATTTTTATTTACAAGACACCTCGCTAATTCAGATATTTTATTCGAAAAAATATCCGTAACCATCTGTTTTTCTTCTTCTGTTACCACTTCCTTTTGTTCTGGTACCAAACTAAGAACTAATGATTCAACAAGCCCTTTAACCTTTCCAATTTCCATTGTTTTAATATACTCAGCAAGTGTCATTCCTTGAATATATTCCATATCAAAATAAAATAATCCTTCTTCCGTATATCCTTGTTTATATACAGTAGGTGCCTTAATAAACCTACTCTTAAAAGCTGCCTGCTTTTCGCATTGAATCTCTAAACGCTTATTATACGCATCATCTTTAGAAATCTTACGTACAAATACATTTCCATCATCATTTTCAATCAAATGTATCTGACAACCTGAATGTCCTCCTAAATTATAACAATTCATTTTTGTCTCCTCCTCCAGTAATTCACAATTACCATAAGTTTATAATAACTCATCAAAATACTCGGAGTTTTGTGCACTTTCATATTCTGTTGGTGTACCAAATGGTACATGAAAATCAACAGTATAATTCTTTACTTCATATCCTTTTTCACACATAACATTATAAATTCCACTAACAAAAAATTCACTATAATTGCAATGTCTCAAATACTCTTCAGCCATATCGCGAAACATCTGTGCACTCCTAACTACATATGCTCCGCAAATTGCATCATGACTAACCACTTTTTTTTCTACAGTTCCAACAATCTTTTTGCCATCATATTGAATGTAACTAAATTGTGGTTCTCTTGATTCAAAAGTCAGCAATGCCCCTTCAAATTCCCAATTTCCCTCATTCGCCTCTCTGTTAAATGCATCGCACCGAAACATATGATCACAATCATTAAATAAAATCGGCTGTTCATCATGTATATTGCTTATCCCAGCTAAACAAGTCATAACAGGACCCGATTTTACATCTTCAAAATCAACACTTGCAATTTTTGCCTTTGGAAAGTATTTCTTAATATTTTCATCAATCTTAAATTCTGTAATATGCTCATTCAAAACAACAAACGTCAAATCAGCAATATCTATATATTTTTCCAAAGATCTTGTTGCCCAATAGAAAAATGGCTTTCCATTAATTTCAATCAAAGGCTTAGGCATAACAAAACCATCTTTAAAAAACCTTGAACCTGCTCCTCCCATCGGCATTATCAAATGCAACTTTTTTTTCATATTCTACCTCCCAAACCTTTCCTATTTTCTGATATAATTTTTATTATTGCTTTTCACACTGTTTTCAATATACAAAAAACCAAGCACGCAGACCTTCTTATTAGTATAAGTGATATAATTGTCACACTTTATATTTTCCTCTTCTTTATCCACTCTCTTTGTTTTTCTTCTAACTTATTTAGCAAATTCTCAGCAGCAGCTTCTCCATTAAAATGTGTTCTGACATATTCACAGCCCGTCTTTGCAATTTTTTCAAGCTCCTCTTGATGTTCTTCCATCTGATAATACTCAATAACCCGTTTCAAATCCTCTTTAGTTCCATCATATGTAATATAATGAACACCTGGAATCAACCCCCAATCACGATATGCTGGCATATCTTGTCCAATGTATGCACAACCGCAAGCCATTCCTTCCACAAATCCAATGCCAGGAATACCCAAAATTTCCTCACCAACAATACACATTTTATAATTATTGAATTCCTCAACCATATCAAAAGAATAATACTTTTTTTGCTTTCCAACATGAGTTCTATTATAAATCTTCTTATATAATTTAACTAAGAAAAAATCTGTAGCATTTAATTTTTTCCCCGCATCATCTTCAAGATAATCACTACTTGTGCAATAAATAGTATTCTTAAAAAACTCCGGATTGTCTTTAATTTGCTTTCTAGTTGGCTGATCACAAGAATCTCCGTAAGTATTTAAAAATTCTTCATGAAGCTTATATGTAATTGTTCCAGTTGCAAATGCCATATTTTTTCTTTCATTAAAAGGTACTTTATTCTGAAAACGTTCTGCGTACACAAAAGGATGAACTATCCATGGCTTATCCACATGATAATATCTACGGTATAATTCACAATTTTTCAGCAAATCCACTTCCCCAAAAAGACAACTCACATCCGCTTTGTTTATTATATTACTTTCATTTGCCGTCCCATGAAAATGAAGCATACTCAACGCCTTAAATGCATGTACATCTTCAATTCCTCTATAATTATCTGCACAGATATTATAAAGAATTACCAAATCATCCTCTCTTATCTCTGACGCATGCTTTAAAATAGTAATTTTGTCTGGATTTATTTCATTTACCTTCATGGTTTTTCGATTCTCCATAAAACGAAAAAAATTAAGAATCTTCATTAAAACAGTATTATCATTTCTCAACCATGAAAATCCTCGATCATTGATATAATTACAAATTTCATACTCCGGATGTTCCAGAAGATATTTCATCAAATAACCATGTTTAATAGCAGCAGAAAATTTAAAAACATACACAGATGCTGTTTTTAATAACATCCAATCTGAATGTAAATTCACAAAAACGATCCTCTTTCTATTTTCCATTATTTGAACACCTCCTCCATCGATTTTACCATATTATCAATACTATATTCATTCAATTTATTCTTATCTATTTCAAAAGAAATTTTTCCATCAAGTACTTTACAAACCTGCCCCGCCCAATATTGTGGTGTTTTCTCTAAAGGGAGTGCTAAACACAACCCACAATCAACCTCTTTGGGAACAACATCTGACATAACACACGGCAAATTTGCCGCTTGAGCTTCAATTAAAACAATTCCTAACCCCTCGAATCGACTAGGAAGCAAGAATGCATCTGAGCATTTAAGGACTTCCGCAATATCACTCCTCGCTCCAAGCAAATGAACTCTCTTATCTAAATTCAGCTTACTTATCTTTTCCCTAATAAGTTCTTCCAAATCCCCCATACCACACCATATCAAATCAACATCCTTTCTGATTTGAGACAATTCATAAAATACTTCCAGTAAATACTCTGGGTTTTTCTGATAGGAAATGCGCCCTACTGTACATATATTATATGTATTTGTCAACTTCAGCTCGCTCTTTTTCTTATTTTTATTAAATTCCCTCTGATATACAGATAAGTCAATTCCATTCGGAATAACTCGAACTCTCGAATCATTTTTCCACTTATTCCCAAAAAGAAATTCTAACGCATCCTCCGAACAACCACAGCGTCGATTCGAGAACTTCCAACAAAGCCATCTCATTATTCCTTGATACAACCTAACGCTTAATTTTCTGCCAGACCGAAGTTCCTTGCCTTGCTGTGAATTATGCGAATGGCACTCACGAATCGGAACTCCTGCTAACCAAGCAATGAACATATTGGGACCATTAAATAAATCAATATTCGTTTGAAAAACATCATACTTTGTCTTTTTTAATTCTTTATATAGCAGTGATAAATGTCTTATTTTTGCTTTTGTATTATTAAGTGAACACGTCCAAACAAGATGCGCACCTGTAGATTGCAAATCATGCAATCTTGGTCCTGTAGCATCTTTACCCATAGAAAGTACAACCGTCACTGCATACCCATCTCTTACCAATCCCTCACATAAATTAATTACAAAGGTATCTGTCCCCCCATAATTTAAACTATTTTGTAAAATACATATTTTTTTCATAAGAACTACCCTTTACCAAATTTTAAACTGATACGGCACAAACCCCATTCCACTTGTAGCTATTGGAGTTGATATCAAAAAAATTGCAACAATATATATGACTATCAATCCTTTTAAAATCCTTCTACTGTTTTTCGTAAACAGATATATACATTGTGGAATTAAAAATACCTGCGCCATTAAAAAATACTCTCCTATCCTTTTTGTAAACGCATTAGCAAAACCAAGATACTGGCAAATTGCACCAATCACCATCATCATAATAAGTAACTCATTCCTTTTATCAATTGCAATAAACTTTTTTCTAAAAAACAGAAAAATAATCGTTAGCAAACTATATAACCAAAATGTTCTGTTTTTCCCTTCCACAACATTTGTAGCATAAGTTTCATATCTACCATCCAAAACACTTCCTAAAATCCATTGCAAATTCAAAATAATAAATAGACAAGCAATAATAATCAAAACTTTTTTTATTGTACTTAAATTTCCTCTTTTATTTAAGAAAAAATAAACCGGGAAAAAAACCAATGCTGTTGAATGAAACAAACACGCAATAACTACACACAGGGTAAATCTCGCTAATTTTCTATCATATACATACTTAAGAGAAAACATCAAAATACTCAAAGCAATGCCTTGCTTACATGCGGAAAAAGAAAAGATAAATGGACTAAACATATAAATAAATATAACCATCGGTTGAATGTTTTTATCCTTCCATTCTCTCAATATATAACAAATAGCAGGAATCAATGAAAGTAATGCTAAAATCATCAAATACATTCTTTCAGAGTTAAATATCGTTGCAAATTTAGTAATTAAGTAATATACTATTGGATCTCCCACTTTATAACTTGTAATTATAGATTCATATGTTACCTGAAACGAATTATTATATCCCTCAATATAACTTCCATAATCATAACCAACATTATATCTAAATGTAGCTAATATAACAGGTGGTACAATAACTAAAAAAAGTTTAATAAATTTACTTTTTATATTTGTTTTACTCAATACTCCCGCAAGACCAAAACAGCCAATGTATAATACTATACTTCCTATTACAGATAATTGTCCCATCTATCTTGCTCCTTTCTCTATCTATATACAATTTTTTATTAGTTTTGCTGGTACTCCTCCATATAAACTTCTTTTTTTCATCAACATTTTTTGACAAGAAAGCTACTACTAACCTTGACATTATCTGCAATCCTAATTTTTCCTATATCCTTGACACCTACACCAAGAGAAACTCCTTTTCCTAAGATTGGCGCCTCTAATGATACTGAACTTGAACCTTTATTCCCAATACAATTATCTCCATATAATTCACAATCATCACCAATAATCGCTCCACCATTTACTACAATATTGTTATGATAAATTTTTAATCTTCTACCAAACACGTTTGGTCCCAACTCTATTCCTAACTTCTCACCAAGTATATTTTTCTTTCTAGTGTAGTAGAGAGATAAAAGTTTATGAATTATAGAATTCGAATTCAGTAAATAGTATCCTGCTTTGCGAGCAACTATTATATATCTTCCTCTCTGATATAACGGATTATGAGTTATTATTCTATATACTCTTTTCAAACTTTTTCCATAGTAATATTCTTTGTCCTCTAAAATTATTTCTCTTAATTCTTTATTCATATATAATCTATTCCTCTCATTATCTTATCTTTGATAAAATATAAAATGGAAAATAAATATTATGCACAAGAAAAAATCTACAAATTGAAATAAAACTTCCTCCTTTAAAACGACTCTCTCGCAATGCATGCGTATATATAGGACGGCTAATTTCTTTTTTAATTTCCTTTTTTATTCTCCTATATTTTTCATCCCGATAAAACTGAGTTTTCACCACATTAATCAATGCATGAACTGTCCGCCTACTAATTTGTTCCTGCAAATTTGCCTCATTGATTTTTACTCTTTCCCTAAGATGCATCTCGATTAATTCTGGTGTATCCCAGGAAAACGGCTTTTTGTTCTTTGTCATAGATATATTATTTCTTCGATAGTAATACAGGCTCTTATCCAGTATAAACATACTGTTTGCATTAATAATACACGGAATAGTACATGCTGCATCCTCTCCGATTTTTACCCGGTTATCTACTTCCATTTGTTCCTTTCGATAAAGTTCCATTTTATACACTTTAGCCCAAATAGTTGGAGGAAAAGCAGTCCCCCCTATTGTACGAACCAAACAAGGATATATTTCATTTATTATATCTTTCTTTAAGTACAATCCCTTTCTAAAAGGAATTGTACGGACTGTCTGCATCTTTCCATTTACCTCAGTATGATTAAAACAGATAATATCCGGTGAAAATTTCCCGATTATTCGAGATAAATTCAACAAATAATCTTTTTGCAACCAATCATCACTATCTAAACACACTGCATATTCGCCTTTTGCAATAACAATTCCTGCTTTTCGCGCACTCACTAAGCCTTGATTAGACTTATGAATTACTTTGATTCGTTCATCTTCTTTTTCATATCTATCGCATATTGATGATGATTTATCTGTTGAACCATCATCAACTAAAATTAATTCAAATTCTGTATAAGTTTGTCTCAAAACACTCTTTATACATTCTTCTAAAAACATTTCCACATTAAAAATCGGAACAACAATGCTAAAAAGCAATCTTTGATTTTTTATCATTTTATGCCTACTTTCCCTTTACAAAATTTGTATAATATCTAATCACTTTTTCTCTATTTAGTTTTTTTATCTGTTAGTAAATGCCTCAAATGTTTTAACCTATTCGCAAATATAAGTGGTACATAATATTTAATCCAAAATTCTTTTGTCGCATATTTTCTACATGTCGCTACAAGCCCTTTGTTAAGAAACATATCAGAAAACATCTGTCTTGCTTGTAATTGTTTTTCGTTATAATTCTTACTCAAATCCATATTATTATTTACTGCAGCCTTTTCATAATTCACCTCATACAGTGAAAACTCATCTTTTATATATTCTAATAACTGAACACCTTTTTGAGTTCGTACAAATATGCTAGATACACCTTTTTCATTCCAAAACTCATCTGTTTTTTTTATTCCCCAAAAATCGCCCATTCGAATATCTGCATATCCTATTTTTCCACGATAAGGACATTGAGAGCAAGAGGGTCTTTGAAACTTTGTAAACGCAAATCCGTAATAAGTTCCAAAAAAGCTCTTTGATATTTTTTTCCCTCCGCTGTAGGTTTCCTCCAAACAAGGTACAAACCATCCATATTTTTTCCCTTTAGAGTTAAACCCTGTTAATGTCCCCCATTTTTTCTCTTTTTGTGTAATATACTCTTCTGCAACTTTATAGCTAGTAACTCCCATACATACTAATTCGCAAGTAAATAGATTTTCGTAATCTTTTCCCAAATACAAATGCAATGCTGCAACATCACATGGACAACCTATAAATAACACTAATCTATTTTTTCTGACTTCTTCCTTTATTAAACTATAAATATTGTTTTTAGTACTTTGAACATACTTAGATGTCATAAAACATTTCAATTCATCATTTGTTTCCGCTTTCGAATATTCTGATTTTATAAAATCATCCGTATATTTAACTCCAAAAACAATTCCACCTTGATTAATAATATACTCAGAGATCGCTGTGCATATCCCACCAGAAGCACAGTTATCAATAATCTCAGCCCTATTTGAATACCCAGCATAAGTTTTCAAATAGTCTTTAGATTCAGGATATAGGGTCATAGGACAAACTTTTATACACTTCCCACAATCTATACACCTATTTTCATCAATTTCTGGATACAAAAAACCTTCATTATCATACTTCATTGAAATCGCTTGCTTAGGACAGCTATTTTCACAAGCTCCACAACCCGAACATTTATTTCTAGTTTCTAAATTCGTTTTTTCATCTGATTTCCATACATTTTCAATTCTTGTCATTCCCGTTTCCCAACTCCTTTAACATAGGTAATTATCTTTATTTTTCTAAAGCAACTTGAATGTATTGTATTGATTTTTCTATTTCACACTGCAATTTATTTATTACCGCAGCATAGTCTATTTCTCTTTCTGAAATCGAATCTTTGAGTTTTAAATATCTTTCTTCTAAATTTAACATTTTTAATACAGAAAGCTGTCTACATGATTGATCAAACTCTCCGTATTCTCTTTCAATAGACCAAAATTGTCTTTGATAAATAATAGAAAAAAGCATACCATGATACGAATCGGTTAAAACGCAATTTGCCTTAGATACATAACCAATAAATTCCCGTGGTCCACAATCTGGATATATAACTTGAACTTTATTCTCAATAAATTCTAATTTACTGTTAAGTGCAATGACAATTTTTCCTGTTTGTTCAATATATTTTAATATCTTCTCCTGTGTTTGTTGAGTTGGTATAGACAAAAAATAACATAAAAAATATTCTTGATTAATAGATGGTTCTATTTTCACTTCATCCCATTTTAATTTATGTAATAAAAATGTAGGATCAACTACAACTGGAACATCTCTTCCCGTTAAATCCTTAATCAACTTTTTACCTGTATATTCTCGAACAGAAACATAAGGAATTTCATTAATATATTTTCTTATTTGTCTAGCATTGTAACTTGGAATATAGTCTCTTCCTAAACTTGGTGCATATGCTATTCTCTTTTCTTTCGGTACAAATCTCAAGTACATCAAAGGATCAACATAAGTTGTTGTCGTACACCATACTTGATCGCTGCCACAAACAAATTTATCGTATATTTTCCCCACTTGATTTTTTTTCATTTTTTTTACTGGATAAAATTTTCTTTTAACAAATGAATACACAAATCTATCAAACATTTCAATCGTTTTTTCAGAGATAGTCTGTTGTTGAACATACTTCACACTGGAAAATGTGGATGATATCAACCTTGGATGTGTCAATAACTTAACACCTGTAGATATTATCTTCCTAATACGTAAATCATAATTCTTCGATACATTTCCTGCTTCCCAAATTATTTCCGAATCATACCCTAAGCTTCTTATACTCTCACATAACGCATATGCTTGTAATACCGATCCATAGTTTTTCAAATTTGTTCTATTTACAATCGCAATTTTTCTCATTTTTCCCCCAACCCACATAGTTTATTTTTTCTTTCCAAAATTTTTTCATTCAATTCACCACATTCAAAATGACTAGAAACAAACTTAATTGCTTTAATTCCCATATTTCTGTAATCTAAAACTTTTATTTTTTTCATCGAATATTCAAGTTCTTTTGCATTTTGCGGCAAAACACTTAATGCTGTTTCTCCACTAATTATGGTATCTATCGGTCCCGGAATATCAGTAATAATTGCAGGTGTTCCAACTGCCCCAGCTTCAATTACAACATTTCCAAACCCCTCTCGATAACTCGGAAGAACAAGCACATCTATCAACGCATAATATTTTTCTATATCTGATACTGCTTCATGAATTAATATATCTGAATTAACCATTGCTCTATTCCATAATGTCTTATCAAGTTTCTTCTCGTCCTCAATATTCCCAATTAAAAATAATTTAGAACCATCGTTTATCTTAAAAAAAGCTTCTAGCAACTCATTAACACCTTTATCTTTAGTAATTCTACCTATAAACCCGTAAATAAAATCTGTAGATTTATACCCAAATTTTTCCCGTAATTCTGTTCTCCATACCTCTCTTTTCTTGTAATCAAACCGTTCTAAATCAACACCACCAGTACTCCCATTCCACACAACAGTTGCCTTTTCTCGTGAAAATATTTTATCTTTTAATGCAATTTCCATATTGGAATTACTCACACATTCTATATGGGTTGACAAGCTACAAGAAATTTTTTCCATCATCTTGAGAATTTTCCTTTTGAGCCCATGGTCTCCTTCATATCGGAGTCCCATCAAATGATAATTACGAATTCTAATCTTAGCAACCTTACTTGCAATAGAAGCGTTAAAAGCCGCATTCGGGGTTGAATACTGTACTAAATCATACTCTTCTCTCTTAAATATTCGAGTCAATTCTTTGATAGCTTTAATCGTACCACCAATACTAATTCCCCTTGGCATATTCAATGGTATGTATTTTATCTTCTCCCCCAGCACTTCTTGAAGTCCATCATCATCTGAACAAATAACATGTACTTCAAATCCATGTTCTGCTAAATATTGCAATTGTGGAACGAAAAATGCCCTAATTGTAATCGGAACTGTAACTACATAACAAATCTTCTTCATCTATCTCATTCTCCTTGCTGGCACTCCCACATACACTCCGGCTTCTGTAATATCTTTTACCACAGCTGCTCCTGCACCGACTGTTACATCGTCAGTAATTGTTACATTATTCTTCACACAAGCGCCGACTCCAACATGCACACGTTTTCCCGCATGAACCGTTCCTGCAAGTGTTGCATTCGGCGACACATGCACATAATCATCTAAGAAATTATCATGCTCAATCACAGCGCCCGTATTGATGACACAATGCATTCCAATACGTGCTGACGGGTTGATGACTGCATTCGCCATTACAACCGTTCCCGCTTTGATTTCTACATCTCTTCCGATCACTGCTATCGGATGAATCAACGTCGCCCAGTTCACTGCATACTTATCCGCAATCATTTCACGTATACGGTTATTTCCGATTGCGATAAAGAACTCACATTCTGATGCGAATTTCGCAACATCCGACACCGACCCAAGAAGTGGAAAACCACTTATTTCTTTAATCGTATCATTATCATCCAAAAAACCAACAATCTCATATCCATTTTTCAAAGCAATGTCCGCGATCACTTTTCCATGTCCGCTGGCACCTATAATCACTAACTTTTTAGACATGTTTTGACTCCACACTTTCCTCTGTTCCCATGAATTTTTCCATCGTCACAGCAGTATCCGAACTAATCCCATCTCGTTTCAACACATTCCAAATCGTCTGAAAGATAATCTTCCAGTCACCCAAAAATGTCACATGATCCACATACTCTACGTCGTATTTGAATTTCTGCTCCCAGCTGATTGCGTTTCTTCCATTTGCCTGAGCAAGCCCGCTAAGCCCTGGACGCACTTCATGGCGACGTCTCTGTTCTGCATTATATCTCGGAAGATATTCTACAAGAAGCGGGCGTGGTCCGATAATACTCATGTCACCTTTTAAGATATTAAAAAGTTCCGGCAGTTCATCCAAGCTTGTGGAACGCAAGAATTTTCCAAATTTTGTAAGTCTCACTTCATCCGGAAGCAATTCTCCGTTCTCATCACGCTCATCTGTCATCGTGCGAAATTTATACATATTAAATATCTTTTCATCCTTCCCTGGTCTTTTCTGACAAAACAGGATCGGACTTCCTAATTTCACTCTCACAAAAATCGCAACAATCAAGTAAACTGGCGACAACACAAGAATCGCAGCCAACGACAGTATAAAATCCATGCATCTCTTAAAATATTTTCGATACATCCCATTCCCTTTCCTTGTATCCTTTTATTCTATAAATAAATTTTTTACAATTTGTATAATTTTGTTCATATCATCTTTTGTATTTTTGATATCGCTTGGTAGACATACCCCGATATTAAAAATCTCCTCTGCAACACTTCCATTTTCTTCTAATGTAATAAAATCATTTTCTGCGAAGACTGGCTGCAAGTGCATCGGTTTCCAAATTGGCCTACTTTCAATATTCTCTTTTTCTAATGCAATCATTACATCTACCGGCTTTACTTTACACTTCGGATCAATCACCATACAAGATAGCCAGTTATTTGCCTCACAATCTTCCGGAATCGGATTCATTGTAATTTCTTCTATATCGTTAAACGCTTCTTTATAAGTGTTATAAATTTCTCTCTTTAATGCAATGTGCTCATCCAAATGTCTGAGCTGTCCTCGTCCAATACCTGCTACAATGTTTGACATACGGTAATTGAACCCAATCTCTTTATGCTCATAATGTCTCTCAGGCTCACGTGCCTGTGTCGCATAAAATCTAGCTTTTTGGATACACTCTTCATCTTTTCCTACAAGCATACCACCACCTGATGTTGTGATAATTTTATTCCCATTAAAAGAATAGATGCCTAACTTTCCGAATGTTCCTGTCTGTTTCCCATGATAAGTAGCTCCTAGGCTTTCAGCCGCATCTTCTATCAAAACAGCCTCATGCTCTTTACAAATCGCCATGATTTCATCCATCTTTGCTGGCGTTCCATACAAATGAACAACAACCACCACTTTTGTATCTGGATATTTTTCAAAAGCTGCTCGTAATGCCTCCGGCGACATATTCCATGTATCTCTTTCAGAATCAATAAATACCGGAATTCCTCCTTCATATACGATCGGATTGCATGTCGCCGAAAATGTTAACGATGATACAAATACCGTATCTCCTGTCTTTACTCCTGCTAACTTTAATGCAAGATGGATTGCTGCTGTTCCTGAACTTAATGCCGCTGCATACGGACTTCCAGTGTAGACACTAATTTCTTTCTCAAAGCCGTCCACATTAGCCCCAAGGGGCGCAATCCAATTCGTTTCAAATGCTTCTCTGATATAACTTTGTTCCTCCCCATGCATAGTAGGCGAAGATAAAAATATACGGTTTTTGTTCATCTTAATCCCTCTTTTTCTTTTATTCTTCTGTACTCTCTTTTCTCTCTTCTACTTCTTGGACACCATAATAAGCACTACTATAGTCACCACCATAATATTTACTATAGTAATACTTTCCATAATACCCTTTTGCTCTGACATCTACTTTATTTAACACTGCCCCGAGAATCCGACATCCGGATCTTTCCAGCTGTCGCTCTACTTTCTGTGCCATTTTATAACTGATCGCATCATTTTCAATGACGAGCATTGCCCCGTCACATTCTTTCGCAATGACCGCTGCATCAATCACACTTCCAAGCGGCGGTGTGTCAATAATAATATAGTCATAAAGTGCGTGTGTCTTTTCCATTAGCTGTCTGAAATGTTCGTTCCCGAGTAATTCGGATGGATTTGGCGGTACCGGCCCCGGAAGGATGACATGCAGATTGGAAATATTCGTAGCACATACGACTGCCCCCAGTTCTTCCTGTCCGGACAGATAATGGGAAAGCCCTTTTACTTCCTGCGTGACCTGATATCGTTTTGAGAATACCGAGCGGCGAAGATCCGCATCGATATAAAGAATTTTTCTGTCTGTCTCGGCAAGGCTTTCTGCCAGCCGGAATGATACTTCTGATTTCCCTTCTCCAGGGGTGCAGCTTGTCACTGCAATGGCATTGATCTCTTCCCCGCAGAACAATACATTTGTTCTCAAGGTGCGATATGCTTCGCTTGTTCTGTAGTCCATGTTGTCTGGTATGACCAAATTAATCTTCTGCATCGCTTTCTCCCTTGTATTCTATTTCTTTTTCTTCGTCTTTGTCTTGTCCTCCGTGGACGGAATCGCTCCAAGCACTCCAATCCCAAGATATTTCTCCACATCATCCTGACTGCGGATCTTATCATTCATCAGGAAGATCAGTAAAATGATTCCGGCTGTCAGCACAACTCCTGCAGCGCCTCCAAGCACAGTATTTTTCATAATATTCGGACTTGCAGGTTTTGACGGAATCAATGCTTCCTGTACCGTGTTCATTGCTTTTAAGTTCATGACCTCTGTCACATGATTCGCACCGACATCTCTTACTTTATCTGCAAGTTCTTTTGCAAGGTATGGATCCGGGTTGCTGACAGAAATATTTAGAATCAATGTATTTTCCTGATTTGTCACTGTGATTGCATTGGCAAGCGCAGTACTGGACATCTTCAGTCCAAGCTCCTCAATCACCTTATCTGTGACTGGACGGCTCTTTAAGAGCGAAGCGCAGTCTCCAAGCAGTTGATTACTGAGGCTGATATCGCCCGATGTCACTGCCGCATCCTCTGCCTTTGTCAATACATATGCCTGTGTGGTCGCCTGGTAGATTGGTGTAACCATAAATTTCGTATAACCGAATGCAGCTCCGGCTGTCAGTACACCGACCAGAATAATGACCCACGCTTTATCTAACAGGACTGCTAATATCTCCAGCAGATCGATCCCGTTTTCTTCTATCTGTTCTTCTCGTTGTCTCATTCATTTTCTCCTATATGTTCTCTTTTCTCTGTCACAGTTCCTCTATGAGTTTATTTTCGATCAATTTCCGTGGATTGTCATACAGCAGTTCTTTTGTACGCACAAATCCATATGTTTTTTCCATATATTCGGCACATTCCTTCAGATTCGGTCTGCGCGATTCCATATGGTGCATGTCCGATGCCACAAAGTGCACCAGTTCCTTTTTCATCAGCTTCTGAGCAAAAAGCTTCATCCGCAGACCGTTTTTCCCTACGATACTGTCGCCATTGAGTTGGATATAGGCTCCCAGTTGGATCACTTCAGAAACTCTGCTGACATTTTGGTGGAAGACACGATACCGCTCGGCATGTGCGATGATCGGGCAATATCCTCTGTTGACCAGAACGTGAACTGCATTGCGGATATACGCATAATCTTCCAGTGGCGAGAATTCTACAAGCAGATATCTGCTCTTTGCCATTGGGAAAATATTCCCCGCGGCAATCTCCTCCGCAAAATCGATTGTATAATAGATCTCTGTCCCCAAAAGTACGATCATATCCGGCAGATGTTCTCGCAGCCATCCGCGGATCTTCTGCAAAGCTTCCATGGTCCGTTCCGGGTTGCGGTGAAAGTGATTCCGATGATAGTGGGGCGTTGCGATCACACACCGTACCCCCTGCCGATATGCACTTTTTAACATCCGCACACTTTCCTGAAAATCCGAAGCTCCGTCATCCACCCCCGGAAGGATGTGTGCATGAATATCAATCAGCCCTTTCATCTATGTTCACCTCATCTTTTCTATCCTCTGCTGTTTTTGATCAGCCGTCTTCGCAGAGTTGCAATCCGCAGTAGTAATAATGCGGCAATTCCAAAGAATCCTATCGCAAATCCCTCAAAGATCATCAAACCGTTCGTTACATACGTCACCATAAACTGGTACAAATATTCCGGTTCGATCACAAGCCGCCGATAGTCCTGTGCAAGCAGCAAATACGCCGGAACAAGACCGATCATCAGCCCCGATGCCAGTGTACTGTACACAAGATAGCGCATCGCATGATGTTTCCAGATATACATCCGGAACAATACAATTCCTGCCAGCACCGCAAAGACTAAGCAGCCGAGAATGCCAACTGTAATTACTTTCTCTGCAAAACTGTGAATCCTTCCATAATATTCAATAAAAGGAATCTTCGTTGCCCTTACATATTGCTCTGCTGCCTGTTCCAGATAAGTATTCAGTACCGTCTGCTGTGCTTCCCCCAGCTCAATCTCCCGGGACTTTGCATAGTTTTCTACATTCTCTTTTAACTTTGTTCGAAGCTTCCCGGTATCCGGCTGATAAGTCTGTCCGGTCAAAGACGCCTCCAGACTCGCCCGGATATCGTTGTACATACTGTTCGTATCTACAATTCCTTCCAGTGCACTTTTCGGAATCCCAAGAGGAATGGATAAATCTTCCACTCGCTCGTAAAAATCATCACAGACTACTCCATAATAATCCTTCACATTCAAGCTGCGAACGATCATCTTCTCATTCAGAAACCCTAACCGGAGACTTCCAAGAAGCGCTGCCATCGTCAGTGTCACCGCGATCAAAAAGGACAGGATCATGCTCACGATCGTTCTTCCTTTTCTGTTGGAGGAAGACTGCTTCTTTGTTTTCTGATATTCCATCTTTCTTCCTCCTATTTTAATACTGGTCCACTCACTTTGTCTGCATAGACAAAGAAACGCTGATCCGTACTTGACAGCATGTCAAACGGATAACAGGTATACATGACCAGTTCTTCTTTCTTCTGAAGCAGGTCTACTGCCTGCGGATCAGATTCGTTTAAGATCTTCGTCTCCCGCACTTGGTAGCGATAGATCCCATAACTTGTCTTAATTGTCACTTCGTCTCCCACTGCAATCTTTTGCAGCGGAGAAAAGTAGGTTGTATTGTGCCCGCTGAGCAAAATCGTCTTGCCATACCCCGGGATAAAGCTGCCCTGGTACTGTCCGGCTCCCACACGCATGATCTCCATGCTGTCACCGTAGTAGAGCGGTACATCCAGACCAATCTGCTCACAAGTCACATTTGCATAATGCTCCCCAAACTTCGGCCAGGTTACATCCGCAAGCGGAATCTCTTCCGCCTCTGCATCTTTATCTGGTTCCGAAAAAATAGAGCCCAATTCCTCAGAAAATTCAGGAAGGCTCTCAGTCATAAACATGCTGCCTGCAGTCGTTACTATATTTATAAACGGGGATGCCGCAACATATACAACTCCGTAACCTATCATGGTAAAGAATAGTGGCACGATCACATATGCCACTATTCTGCTTTTACGCTGTTTCATCAATCTAGCATTCCTCTGCAGTCTCTCTATAGTTGTTCTTCTTTGCCACAGCAGCACATCCTACCAAAGCCATCACAAATCCGGCTGCTACCGCATACGTTGCTCCGGCATTCATACCAGTCTTCTTGATCACCTTGTCAGAAGATCCGATAGTTGTACCGTCTTTTGCAAGCTTTACATTGATCACACCGTTGTCTCCTGCGAGCATGTCCGCTGTGATAATGATTCCGACTTCTTTCAATCCCGGTGCAATCGCATCTACAATCTGCTGCGCGATCTGCATAATACCATTTTTTCCGATAATATTTAACAAATCTTTTGCACTTGCAGCGCCATTCGCATCAATTGCCTGCTGTAAAAGGCCAGCTGCCTGATCGATTGCCTTTAACACTGCATCTACCTGACTCGCTGTCAGATCCACTTCTCCGGAAGCGAGCCAGCTCTCTGCCTGACTGTAATAACTTGCATACAGAGAAACATCTGTCACTCCAAATCCAGCTGCAGAGCTTTCCATCTTATTCAGAATCTTCTGCTCTTCTGCGCTGACTCCTGAGGCTGCCAATGCCGGCATGCACATAGAGGCACTAAGTACACCTGCGGCCAATACTGCAGCAAATTTCTTTTGGTTCCTCATATTCTTTCCCTCCAAACATCACACACATCTCATATTTACACGGATATTTCATTCGAAATATGAATTGCTTTATAATTTCTATATACGAAAACAGTATATCGCATCTGTTTCTGTTTGTAAATATCCTTTTGCCCCACTTTTTTACTACATGTTGCCCTGCACACGAAGCGCTCTATTTTGGGGCTGCCTGATATCGGTATTCCGGAACGATCTTGTGTACAAGTTCGCGAATGTTCTTATCTTCCCTCCGGGATGCTTCATCCAATGCCTCGATATTTTTCTCAAAGGTCTCCTCATCCACGTCAATCTGTCTTCCGATGAAGATTCTCTTGTTCTCCGTCGTCTGCATTCCTTCTTCATCCATCAAAAGCTCTTCGTAAAGCTTCTCTCCGGGACGCAGTCCGGTAAACTCAATTTTAATATCTACATCCGGTTCATATCCCGACAGCTTGATCAGATTTCTGGCAAGATCAACGATCTTCACCGGCTCTCCCATATTGAGTACGAAAATCTCTCCGTTTTTAGCATAAGCTCCGGCCTGAAGTACAAGGCTGACTGCCTCCGGAATCGTCATGAAATACCGGATGATGTCTTTGTGTGTGACAGTGACCGGACCTCCGTTTTTAATCTGCTCTTTGAAAAGCGGAATTACACTTCCGTTGCTTCCAAGGACATTGCCAAAACGGACTGCCGCAAACTCTGTCTGACTCTTCTTTCCGATCGTCTGAATGACCATCTCACAGAGTCTTTTGCTCGCCCCCATAATATTGGTCGGATTGACCGCTTTGTCTGTAGAGATCAAAATAAACTTCTTCGCTCCGTAATCGCTTGCCATCTTCGCAGTCTTATAAGTACCGATCACGTTATTCTTAATCGCCTCGTTCGGACTGTCCTCCATCAATGGGACATGCTTGTGTGCCGCTGCGTGAAATACGATTTCCGGGTGATACGTGGCGAACACATCGTTCATCCGGCTTGTATTTCTGACAGAGCCGATCAGAACTTCCAGATTCAGATTTGGATCTTTTCTCTTTAATTCCTGCTGGATCGCATAGGCATTGTTCTCATAGACATCAAAGATGATCAATTTCCCCACGCCGTGTCCCGCAAGCTGACGACAGATCTCACTTCCGATTGATCCGCCTCCTCCGGTGACAAGCACTGTCTTTCCTTGGATATATCCTAAGATTTCCTCTAGATCCACCTTGACCGGTTCTCTTCCGAGCAGATCTTCGATCTCAACTTCTCTCAACTGTGAGATGCTGACTTCTCCATCAATCAACTGGTAAATTCCAGGGAGAATCTTCAGCTCACATTTTGTCTCTTTACAGATCTCCACCAATTCCTTGATCTGCTGGCTTGTCGCCGAAGGAATTGCGATGACGATCTTCTGGATCTTATACTTTTCTACAGATTCCATAATCTTGTCCGCCCCACCGACAACCGGACATCCGAGAATATATCTTCCCCATTTCTTCGGATCTTTGTCAATCAGACAGCAGACCTTTCTCGTAGCTGCTTTGCTCAGGCGATTCTCCTTGATGATCGCAGCCCCCGCATCACCGGCTCCGATGATCATGACATTCTCCCTCTTCTCCGCCATTCCACGGTTACACTTATTTCTTACAAACCGGAAAAACCGGTAAGAGAACCGCAGTCCCACAACCATGGATAAGAAAAGTAAAAAGTATAGCAACAGGTAGCTTTTAAACATCTCAAGTCCCATCACTGCCATTCCCAGAACGTGCAGCAGACTGGAAATCGCCACAGCAGCAACGATACAGGATAACTCTGTGATGCTCGCATATTTCCAAAGGCTGGTGTATAGATGAAACATGGAGAATACAGCCAGTGTCACCAAAATATTCAGCGGCATATATCTCCATACGGTATGGATAAACGTCTCTTCTACAGCCTGAAAGTCAAACTCATGCCGAATCCACAGACTGGCAAAAGATGCCACCTGCATAAATAAAATGTCTAACATCACAAGCAGACCTATCCGGACTGTCAATGCATGTTTTTCTGTTTTTTTCATGTTCCCACTCTTTTCTCATTTGTAATTTCCTATTTTGACACTCCCCACAGCTAAAGCAGGGGGATTCTTGCTTCAACCACTACTGCGTTGGCTGATACCAAAAGGTATTACAACGTCTTACACAGTGTCCACAAGCTAGATTATACTGTTCCCGTATGCCCTACGGTGCAGTCTTATATATATATTTATGCTGACTGCATTTGCAGTCCTTTATTCAAGATGTTTATACTTGCATTGCTATCTCTGTTATGCACTGTATGACAGTCTGGACATTCCCATATACGAACTGTCAGATTTTTTACCAGTGGATTCTTATATCCACAACAAGAACATGTCTGACTGCTTGGATACATAGTCGGTACTTTTACAACATCATTCCCATACCAGACAGCCTTATATGCAAGCATATCAAAAAACTTACTCCACGACGCAGAACCTATGTGCTGTGCCAGTTTATGATTACGCATCATATTTTTTACTTTCAAATCTTCTATGCAGATTGTTTGGTTTTCACGAATCAGTATAGTTGATTGCTTTTGTAAAAAATCGTTTCTCTGATTAGTAATCTTTTCGTGGACTAAAGCAACTTTTACACGTTGTTTATTACGATTGTTTGAGCCTTTTTGTTTGCGTGACAGTTTACGCTGTTCACGCACAAGCTTACGCATGGACTTCTCAAGATATTTGGGATTTGCCACAACATTTCCGTTGCTGTCGGAATAGAATTCTTTTATACCTACATCAATACCTATCATACCGCCCTTATTAGGCATTGGTTGTGGTTCAAATTCCACATTCAGCACTGCAAAATACTTGCCTGTTGGAGTATGTTCAATGGTTACATTATGGATTTTTCCAATTTCCATCGACTGACGAACTTTCACATATCCCAGTTTTGGAAGTTTTAAATATTTTCCTGCAATGCGGATATTGTCACCTTGATTGATCGTTCTGTAGGACTGGTGGCGGTTATGTTTACTCTTAAATATTGGGTGTGCAGCACGTTTCTGAAAAAAGTTCACAAAACCTCTGTCCAAATCACGTAAAGACTGCTGTAACGCAATAGAATCTACCACTTTAAGAAATGCAAAATCTTCACACTTTTTAAGCTCGGTCAGCATAGCCGAAGTCTGAGCATAGCCAATTTTATTGCCATTCTCATAGGCTTCATTACGCATAGCAAGTCCTTTGTTGTAGATGAGTCTGCAACAGCCAAGTGTCTGCTTGATTAAATTTTGCTGTTCCCTGTTCGGGTAGATTCTAAATTTGATACCTTTTTGCATTATCCCAGTTTATCCTTTTGTCTTTGCGATGTTTTCTGATTTTCGATATACTGCTTGATTACATCAAGCGGAGCACCACCAACCGTTGATACAAAATAGCTGTTGGTCCACAGTGACGGCATTCTTGTTTTCAATGATGGATATTCATTTCTCAAAACTTTTGAAGTATATCCTTTTAATGATTTAACCGCTTTGTGAATACCGAACTGAGGGTCTACCTCCATGAGTATGTGTACATGGTCTGGCATGATTTCCATTTCCATGATGTCTACAGAAATATTTGCAGCATACTCAAGAAGAAGTTCCTTTAATCGGGTATCTATTCCATTTGTTAAAATTTTGCGTCTATACTTAGGACACCACACAACATGGTATTTGCAAGAATAGACTATATTGTTATTAGATTTATATGCAATATTCATATGTGTATTATATACCATTTCAAAATCTAATACAAGAGTATTTTTGTTCCATCTTCAATTACTTACGTAAATTCGATGGAAGTGTCTTATATCCCCATAGCTAAAGCAAGGGGTTTTACGACACATTGGATAATATATAACATTATATATAGCACATTATTTCACGAAATTCAAGTACCCCTACCCGGTTTTGTTTTGGCATGAAAAAGTTTGTTTTAAATGATTATAATTTAAAAGTATTTTCCTGCTTTTATGGTAAATATTTCCATTCCATAAACGGTGATTTATACCCCCATGAGAAAAGGTCCGCCCGGAATCACTTCCGTTTGGACCTTTTCAGGGATTTGTTTGTATCGATATCGTAACGTAACGTCTATCTGATCTCTCCCTTTCCATTATGCTTTTTTCTTATTTCTGAAGTCTTTAATATTCTTCCAGATCATAAACAGGATCAGAACCGCACCTACGTATCCGTTCAGCACGTAAATGATGTTGACAAGTACTCTGAATGGAAGGAATAATCCAACGATCAGACCTGCCACACCAAGAACGACTGTAAGAATCTTAAATCTTGGGGTTCCCTCTTTTGCAAACCGGGAAACCGGATTGTAAAGAAGCGGAACTGCTGTTGTATAGATTCCTGCAAATACAACGATTGCAAAGATTGCAGAGAATGGTTTCCAGATCTTTGTCGCAAGGATCAGATTCGGAATATCTGCGTTCCAGATGTAAGTTCCATTTGCCCCGGTATTGACATTTGCAATCTGTGCAAATGCGATTAAGCCGATGGCAACACAGACTGCGATAGTTCCGCCGATAATACCATAATTTAAATCTTTCTTCTTATTCTTGGAGCCGAGCGCTGCGGTGAAGCTTGCGAACCACAACAGAACGAATCCCGCATAGGAAAGTCCTGAAATCAACCAGTTTGCACCTGCATTCTTCATCGTCTCCCCTGCTTTTGCTCCTTCGTATGCTCCCTGCTCGATAATATCAAGACCTGCTGCAATATTTCCACCATCACGGATGCAAGTGATCAGACCAATCGCAATGCAGAGCACAACGATGACCGGACCTACGATACCAATCGCATCTACAAGTGAGTTCAACCCGCCGACTACCGTCAGAATTGCCAGCACGGCAAGGATCACGCCACCCACCCAGGTAGGAAGATCGTATTCTTGATGAAGTGTAGAGGCCGCTCCCCCGATCATTACGAAGAAGGACATGTAACAGAACAATGTGGAATAATAATCGCAGAAGGTACCGACGTATTTTCCACAGAAATATTTATAGACATCGTTTCCTCTTTCAAACTTCTGCTCTGCACCTGCTTTTGCAAAATTGAAGTTATAATACAGGAACGCAACCGCAAATACAAGGATGACAAGAAGACTTTGTACTCCATATGCAGTGTAGTACTGAATGATTTCCTGTCCGGTTGCAAATCCCGAGCCGATCGTAAAAGCGATCACGGCTCCTGCTAAAATGAGAACTCTCTTCCAACTAACTTTTTCGCCGCCATTTCCCATAAGATACCCTCCTGTCTCTCTCTATGGGGGACACTCCCGGAAATGTCATCGCTTCTGGTATGCACGCCGGCGGTGTCCCCCTTGCAGAGCAGATTTAAAAATCGTCTTTCTCAAATACTGTCTGACCATCCACCGGTGTCTGCAATGCCTTCAGCGCACGTCTGACCATACGTTTTCGGATTTTCTTAGAATCTACTTCGCCCTGTGTCGGGTCTCCGAGAGGATACGGGATACCAACACCTGGGATGATTCTGTTCGCACCGATTGTCAGTGAGATCGGAACAACCGTTGCCATATGAACTACAGGAAGACCATATTTTTCGATACCTTTTACCATCGTTGCGCCGCAACGTGTACAGGTACCTCATGTGCTGACGAGGATAACGCCGTCTACATGATCCTCTACGAGACGTTTTCCAATCTCATCACCGAATTTTGCTGCTGATCCGGTTGCAGTACCGGTTCCAGTTGTCGTACAGAAATAGTTGACAAGTTCGCCGAACTCTCCGTCTTTTTCCATCTCCCGGAGTACGTCAAGCGGCACGACTAAGTTTGGATTCTCCATAACAAACTGTCTGTCGTATCCACCGTGGATCGTTGTGAAATCGTTCGGTGACATAGTATCCATACCTGCAATGGAATATACTCCATATTTTGTCGCATTGGATGATTCAATGTGATCCGGGTTATCTGTCGGAACAACACCGCCAGATGTTACCACAGCAAGTTTTGCATGTTTGATGTCTTTGATCGGCTCTGCCGGATCTACACGGTCAAACTTCGGCATCGGCAGGTCTGTGTGGAATTCTTCGCCTTTCATCTTCTTTGTGAGCATCTGGATCGCTCTTTCGGAAGCTCTCTCTTCTGCGAAATAGTTCACACGGATACCTCTCTCATGATAACCTTCGATATCTGGTCCGAGGATTTCTTCGCCTGTCGCCATCTTCTTCACCAAAGCTGCCATCACAGGAACTGCCTTGCGGATCGTCGCTGCAGAGTCACCGGTCTTCACGATGATGACATCTTTGCGGAACATATCTACACCAGGATTTTCCTCGTACTCTGCTGTCAGTACCGGAACGCCAAGTCTTTCTTCTACTGCTTTACAGATCGTACCACATGCCACACCATAACGTCCTGCGTTAAATGCCGGCCCTGCAACGAATACATCTGGTTCATACTGTTTCACCATCTCGACGATCGTATCTGTCGCCGTGTCAAGGTTCTCTCCGAAATAGTTATCTCCACAGATCACAGTTGCTGCGATCTCATATTCTTCACCGAGTGCCTTTTCCAGTGCTGTACCTGGTCCTACTGTGCCTTCTCTTACTTCCGGCACGATATCTGCTTTCTCTTCTCCACCGATTCCGGCAAAGAACTGATTGATATAATGAACAATTTTATATGTTGCCATACCCGCTCCTCCTTTTCTTACCGACGATTTCTAGTAACCTCTTGCCGCCAGCTTATTGAAACCATTTGCAATCGTAGATGCAATGATGATCTGAAGTTCTGCCTCGAATGATCCGTCAGGATTGACACATCCTGCCCATCCGCCGATCTGATTCTCGATATATTCCATTGTTCCAATGACTTTATCCATTGCAGGGAATTGTAGTGTCGCATTTCCCTGTCCGCAGGAAGCAAGCGCTGTCGCTTCTTCACAAGTATCTGCAAGCGACTGTGACTTTCCGTCTTTTCCAGGGAACTCATCCGTGATCAGAACTACTTTGACTCCTTTCTGTTCTACCTTGCGGCAGTTCATCATTAAGTCTGTATCTGGATTTCCGTATCCTTCTTCTGTGATCAGAACGCCATCTAATCCCATCCACTCAGCCAGTTTCGCCACCATATCTGAATGTCTCTCTTTGTCAGCGAGGAATACATTCTCGTTTGTGAGGATGACGCCCATGAAGTTGACATCTTTTCCATGGTGTTTGTAAAGATCCTCGATCACCGGATTGTGGAAGTGATGGTAAGTAGTAACCTTATCACATGGGGCCACACAGTTACCGGATACGATCGCACCGTCCATGATCTCCGTCGGATACATAAATGTCGGGATAAACTGTTTTGCATCTACGCCGTAGTAGTAAGTGTCATGCAGAAGTCCCTGTGACTGTAACATGTGTACATAGCCTACTTTCGGGAGATCCGGGTACATTGCAGCCTGCTCAAAGATCGGCTTCGTCTCAAATGTCTCTAACGTATCCGGCTCTACATTTCTTCCTGCTTCTCCGAGGTATGTGGCAACCTTCAATCCTGCCATACGTCCTGCCTTCTCATAAACATGTGTCTCCAGCCCTTCTTTTGGTTCAATCACTACACAGAGGTTCACAGTCTTAGAAAATGGGCAGTAGTCTGCTGCCGGTCCGCTCATATCGATGACACCTTCCTGGAATCCAACGATTCTTCCGACTGTCACAACACAGCAGCCATCAAGCGCGTGTGTTCTTCCCTCTCCCACCTGAGGGGTTACTTTTCCGATCATCCCCGGGAAGATCTCTCCGCCGCTTACTTTGACACGTGGCTCGATGACATCCTTTACCGGTGTGATTCTTGTAGAATCGCCCGGGCGGGCAATATCCAAATGACACTCTAACAACTTGTCATCTTCCAGCACCAGCTTCTCCACCTCTTCTTTGTTCACATAAAGAACGTGATCTTTGACACAAGTCTGGTCTGAAAATTGGATGTCTTTGATAAAAATTTTACCGAGTTCCAGTTTCATATAAAATCCCTCCTTCGATTTGTTATCGTGATAACTTGTTGTTCACATTATACATCTAATCGCGATAACATTCAAGTTTTTTATAAATATTTTTCAATATTTTTTTTATCTATAAATGATATGTCAAAAAACACTCTCATTATGTACAAAATAATTTTCTTCTCTTTCTATAAAAATATAAAGTTGCTACAAAAAGAACAGCCGACAAGTAACGAGGAGCATCTCGCTCCCACCTACTCATCGGCTGTAAAATCCTCTATTTCATTGTTCTTCTTATTAATGAATCCTTTGCTTATATCCTGTGTAGCCCTTCAGATCTTTCGCCAGCGCTTTCACGATCGTGTCCACATCCTTAATAAATTGATCCACACGCTCTCCAATCTGATATTCTTCAATTCCTTCATCCAACACCTTTTTAAAATAGCCTGCAAACAACATACATACTATCCGATTGAGACGGATCGCATTCTCATAGGTGACGGCTCCATCGTTGATACATTTTTTACACATCTCAAAATCCCTTGACATAAAATCCGGTGTCTTTAGCATTTCCTGAAAGAACCGGTTTGTACGCTTCAAATCTTCCGGAAAGATCTCATAATATTCCCGGATCGCTTTGTTTAGCTTCTTGTTTGGATAGATAAAGAACAAAAGGTTATATGCTTCCGGATGTGCAAATGCCTCCCGCGCATAACAATCCCAGATTCCGACATAAATATCCCACATGTTGGACCAGGTGCGTTCCGCCCGGTTCAGGCTGTCAATATAACTTTTCAATGTCCGCAGTTCTGCGTAATATAAAAGTTCTTCTCGATTTTCAAAATGTCTGTACAGACTTGCCGAAGAACAGCCTAACTCTGCTGCAATCCTGCGAATAGAAACAGCTTCCACCCCTTCCTTCTTCATGATCTCGTGTGTCTTCTTAATGTAGTCTTGTCTGGAAAGCCCTTTGAAATATCCGCTTTTGTTATCTTCCTGTGCCACTCTTCTTCTCCCTCTTTTTTGACTGATATTCGGCGATTTTCTAAAATTCCGCCATACGGCGCCATCCCCTGCTGCGAAGATTGCTATATCTTAACAGATTCTCGGAATGATATTATCTACGACAGACAGATCGATCGTTTTAAAGTCCTCTGCCACTTTTTCCTCATAATCTTCCGGTGTCTTTGCAATCTCCTGCCACTGACGGAATGTCTCAATGCACTTCTCGATCAGCATGATATCTTTCATGTTGTCTTCCTCGCCCTTCGGATATACGACAACAGAACGAAACGGTGTCTGATTTGGCTTCAGACTGGATGCCTGAGGATGTGTCAGCAGCTGGTGTCTGTCATATACCATATCTCGCGCCTTGATCAGCACTTCCTCATACGTCTTCAGCAAGATCACCTGCAACTGATCTTTGTATTTTTCATACACTCTGTCATTGTTTGTGATCAGCACCGCCTTCTCTAATTCCCACATAAAATCTTACCTCTTTTCTGCCGGTTTGTTACCGCTTTTTATACAGTTATTATAACGGTCCGGCGCCTGCAAATCAATTCTTATTTCTTTCTCCTGTGCAAACCTCCTGCACGGAAACAATAATCTATGAAGCAGATCAAAAAAGAGATGCCGGTCTTGTTTTTGTCCACCGGCATCTCTTTCTGATTTCGCAAATGCATTTCACGAATTCTGATTTATTTTTTGATTTTATTTAACTGAAGATTTAAGACTTTTACGCCCTGCTCCGGAATTTCCTGTCCCATCTGTCCTACCATCTGGATCATTTCTTCTAATGTCTTTCCGCCGAGCATCTTTAACATTCCTTTGTTTAATTTCATGCCAGACATTGCAGATAAAGCTCCGCTGAGAATTGCAGCCGCCTCATCGTTTTCAATGATATCTGTGATCTTGTCGCGAATAGAGAAATATCCTTCCGGGAATACCATCTCGCCTGCGTTTGCTGCTTCTGCTGCCGCCTGATCAAACCAGTTGGCTGCTCCTTCCATTCCTTCCTCATCTTCATTCTTCGGAAGTGTGTAGATCTCCGGTTTTTCTGCTACTTTTTCAAGTGCGAGAGAATCTGTGCAGTCGTTGTATCTTGCAGTGATCTGTGTAAATCCTTCGTGAAGCGGAACTCCTTCAAATACAAAAATCTTCTCTCCGCTCTGCTCTGCAAATAATTCTCCGTCTACATAAAGCTGTACTGCCGGCTGGTTCGAGTACACTTTTACCGTTGTAGTCTCCCCGGCTCTCTGTGCGTATCTGCGACCGCAAACGTATACAAATGGTTCGCTGCTCCAGTATGCTTTGTATAAGTAGAATGCTTCCTTTTTGATCTTTCTGTCGATAGTGACAAGACCTTTGTTATTTCTTCCTGCGACTCCGCCTTCATCTCTGGCTGCACAACCGAAGTCGAACATATTCCATACATGGCTGCTCCAGATATAGTCGCGCTCCATCAACATTTTCACCATAAACTCATGGTACTCTGCCTGATATGCCTCAGAGTAATCTCTGCACTTCGGCTCATCCGGCTGATAAGTAATGATTCCTTCTGCACCATACTCAGAAAGTCCGATGCAGCGATCTGGATATTTCTTATGATAATCGTCAAACCATACGGAGTTCTGCTCATATTTTCCGCCGTACCATCCGAAATAGTGATTATAGCTTTCTACATCTGTCACACTGTGAAGATCGCTGTCCTGGGAGAGCAATGTCACATGTGCCATCGTTGTCAGTCTGGTCGGATCCAGCTCTTTGACAAGGGCATTGAGATCTCTGTGGTTGTCCACAAGCCCTGGTTTCTCACCGTGGATCGTAATCTCATTTGAGATTCCCCAGAAGCAGATACATGCATGATTGTAGTTCTGATAGATCAGATCTTTCATCTGCTGACGACAGTTTTCATGTGCCGCCGGATCATCGCTCTGGCTGCTGATGTACGGGATCTCTGCCCATACGACAAATCCATACTCATCGCATACATCATAGAAATCCTGACTGTGCTGATAGTGTGCAAGACGGATCGTATTTGCTCCAACTTCCCGGATCAGATCCGCATCAAGACGGTGATCTTCTTTTGTCAGTGCATTTCCCTGATACAGCTTATCCTGATGTCTGGAAACTCCACGCAGTTTCATCGGTTTTCCATTTAAGAAAAATCCTTTTTCTTTGTCGACATAAAATTCACGGATACCAAAACGTACAGTAACCTCATCGACCGTTTCATTGCGGCGTACCAGTTCTGCTGTACATGTGTAAAGATATGGATCTTCCACACCCTGCCACAGATGTGCATCCGGAAGGAACTGAACGACTGATGGCTGCTCTGCCGGTCTCCAGCTTTCTGCTACAACGTTTCCATCTGCATCTTTGATCTGGTATCTGACAGTATAATTTTCATCCGCATTTTTCACCCAGGATTCCAACTTGATCTCTGCATCTTTTCCTTTGACAACCGGAGTTACTTTCAGTCCCGGAGCTCCATAAAAATCCAGATCAAAATGAACTTCCGGCACAAGGATCAGATTGACACCGCGGTACAATCCGCCATAGAATGTAAAATCTGCAACCTGTGGATAGATGTGGCTCTTCTCTCCATTGTCCACTTCGATCACAAGAAGATTTTCTCCCTGCGCGTGCAATGCTTCTGTCACATCCGCACGGAAAGTAGAGAATCCGCCTTCGTGATATGCCACTTCCTGTCCATTTACATACACACGTCCGGACAATGCTGCTGCCAGCACTTCTACATAGACACGGTATCCATCCATACACTCTGGTGTCTCAAAGCTTTTTGCATACCAGCATGCTCCGCGGTAGTATTCTCCTCTTCCGTCCTGACCATCCACAGCGTTCCATGTGTGAGGCAGATCTACTTTTGCCCAGTCACAAGGAAGTTCCTGCGGAAGTCCGACATTTTCTTTTTGAAAATACCAGTTTTTATTTAATTCCATTACAGTTCTCATGATATCTTCTCCTTTTCCTATCAATTTGTTTTATCATAGCATATCCGATTTTTCCGTTCAATCAACAATCATGGACATTCCGTTTTGAAACCGACACTTTTCCTATATCTGTTGTTTTTCTTCTATTTTTCTTTGTCGTTTTCCTTTCTTTGTGTTATGATTTACAAATAAACCATTTTTGAATGTTTATAGAAAGGTGTTTTTATGCAACAGGAAAAATTACATCGGAAGAGAGCTTACTCCCAAAAAGTACTAAAGGAAGCTCTGCTCAAATTACTGGTCGACCAGCCGCTCTCCAAGATTACCGTACAGAAGCTCTGTGAAACTGCCGACGTCAACCGCACTACATTTTATTCGAACTTTGAAGATATCTTTGCATTGTACCGGCAGGTCCAGGACGATTTTCTCGAACAGATGGCACTGTTTACCCAACAGCAGAAACCTTATGCGGACAACCGTGCACTGATCTGCGATATCTTTCGTTTTCTCTATGAAAACATGGACTCCTGCCGTGTACTGATCCTTCATTCGGAAGATGCATTTCTCGAGCGTCTGTTCGCACTGCAATACGATGTCAGTCGCACTTTGATGCAAGAAAGCTGCGATGCATTTGATCCGGACTCTTTTGATTATCTCTATACGTTCCGTGTCTGCGGAATCATTGGAATCATCCGGAAATGGTTCCACGATGGGCTAAAGATTCCTTATGAACAGATTGCTGACTATGCGATTCAATCTTCGGATGCACTCCTCTACTCATGGAAGGAGGCTCATAGAAGCAATGACTAACTTTCACAGACGAATACTCCAGACAGGAATTGTGCTTCTTGTCTTCCTGCTGCTTCTGTTTTTCTCTTTTGAGCAGCAGAAAAAGCAATCTTCGGGAACGGATGAAACTGCAAAAGCTCCTATTTCTGACACTGCTTTTAAACTGAATACCGTTGTTACTGTAACGCTCTATGACTCTACAGATGAGAACCTGCTTGCAGAAGCGATCGATCTCTGCGACAAATACGAAAATCTGTTCAGCCGCACACTCCCGACAAGCGAGCTCTACCAACTCAATCACGGTCTTCTTCCACAGGAAGACGGTTTTTTCTGTATCTCACCGGAGATGACAGAACTGCTCACTACCGCTCTCTCCTACTGTGAGAAATCGGGCGGAGCCTTCGACATCACCATTGGTCCGGTCTCTGCTCTGTGGGATTTTACTTCTGAAGAAAAGGTGGTGCCGTCGGATGCCGAGATCTCTGCTGCACTTCCGCTGGTAGATTATCGAAAGGTCATTGTAAAAGAAAACCGTGTCCGGTTTTTGCAGGAGGGAATGCAGCTTGACCTGGGAGCGATCGCCAAAGGCTACATCGCTGACAAAATAAAAGAATTTCTGTTAGAGCATGGGGTAACAAGCGCCGTGATCAACCTTGGTGGAAACGTCCTCTGTGTCGGAGAAAAGCCGGATGGAGATGCTTTCGGAATCGGAATCCAGAAGCCTTTTGCAAAACGAAGCGAGACCGTGTCGACAATCCAGGTGCGGGACAAATCCATTGTCTCCTCCGGGATCTACGAGCGTTCTTTTGAAAAAGACGGCAAGTTCTACCATCACTTGTTAAATCCAAAAACGGGATATCCTTATGACAACTCACTTGTGTCCGTCACAATCCTGTCCGAAAAATCCGTAGATGGAGATGGACTCAGCACTGCCTGCTTTTCCCTTGGTCTCGAAGAAGGTATGAAATTCATCGAAGATCTTCCGGATACGGAGGCCGTATTTATTACGGAAGATTACAAACTCCATTACAGCAGCGGTTTTCCACGATCGTAAAATCATAACAGAAGAGAATCGCCCACAGAAGATCCGTACATGATTGATCTTCTGTGGGCGATTCTCTTATTCTTTTTACATCTGTTCCAGCAAATTACAAATACGCTCCGCAGCATCTGCCGGTACAGTATTTTGTTGATTTTCGATCATCCTTCCTGCCGGTCTTGTATTTTTCATCAGTTTCCGCCCCGCAAGCAACTGATCTTCGATCATACGGGGAGCAAGACACATGCCATGTTTCCGGAAAAATATGCGGTTTCTTGTCTCACATCCCGGAATCGGTGTCAGATGGATCAACGGTATTCCGATCACAGCCGCTTCGGTGGAGGAAACTCCTCCCGGCTTCGAATAGAGAACGTCACATGCCCGCATATAGGTTGCCATCTGGTCAGTACTTCCTATAATAGAAATATTTTTATAACCGGCATAGCGCTTGCGAAGCTTCTTCTCCAGCTTCTTGTTCCTTCCACAGATCACCACTGCCTGCTCCACCTCTTCCAGTGCTTCTCGCATCAGATCCAGCAACTGTTGGATTTTCCCGGCACCGATGCTTCCTCCTGCTACGAGATAGTAGATGCCGTCCTCGCTCATCCCAAGCTTCTCTCGCGCCTGCTGCTTTGTTTCCTTGGAACAAAATGTCTCATCTACCGGAATGCCAAATGCGCGAAGCTTCTGTTTCTTTACCCCTTTTCGGACAAATTCCAGTTCTAACTCCTCATGGGGGATCACATAATAATCACACTCTGTCTCCCCGGTAAAAGGAATACAGGTGTAGTCCGTCGCCACATAGACCGACTTCGGACAATTCCACCCTTTTCTTTTTAAGTAGGAGATCATCTCCGCAGGGTACAGATGCGGCATCACAATGGCATCGTAAGACTTCTGTTCCAGATACTTTGCCAGATGCCTTGCCACAAGGCTGTTTGCATAATAAACCGGAGATCTGCCGGGCAGTCTGCTTACAAATGCCCCGAGCTTATACAGCATCCCAAATGCCCGCGGATGCTTCTGGACCAATTTTACATAAGCTCCACCTACCGCTCCTGCAACGCGCTTTCCAGACAGTTCAAATGGATTTAAAAAGACCGCCTGATGTCCTCTCCGGATCAGTTCTTTCTGGATGGATCTGGCAGCAGAATTATGTCCTCCACCGGTATCACAAGACAAAATCAGTACATTCATAATAGTTTCACCTTAATTTCCTCTCTTTCTTCCCGGCAAAGCATCAGCTTGCCAAGTACCAGCGCAGAGATCAGAATCATTCCCAGGCTGACGTAAGAATTTTTTCCAAAAAACAATACGAGAATCGTCGCAAAAAGATACGTCGCAAATGTCTTATGATAATTCGGCGTGATCACAATCACAAAGGAGAATAAGAGAAAACAGCTTGCCAGCAGCAGCACTGGTTTCATATATGGATAGAGTCCGAGCAGCACCCCGAAAGAAACTGCAATCCCTTTTCCTCCACGAAAACGATGAAATACCGGGAAAATATGTCCGGCAACCGGTGCTGCCAGCACAAACGTAATCCAGACATCTGCCCCCGGCAGTCCATGCATGTAAGCATACACTGGCAAAATTCCTTTTAAAAGATCGCACAACAACGTGCAGATGCCACACCATATTCCTCCATTTAGAAATGCATTTGTCGTTCCGGGATTCCCGTCAATCGTATCTTCCGTCACATCTTTCTGGCAGAATAGCTTCCCAAATACTTTTGCATATAACACACTTCCGGAAACATACCCGATCATCGTATAAAATATTCCCCGTCCCATTGTCCACCTCGTTGTATAAATCTTTCCCATTTACTCCCTTGCATCTGTTTCCACATTCTTTTTACAGATCTGTATCTACGCCTCTTCGTCCAGTATCTTCTGAATCGTATTTTTCACCAGTTCAAAGGCGATCGGATTCATACCGCTGTTGATCACGATATCTGCAGTACTCCTTGTCGGCTCTACATAGAGATAATGCATCGGTTTGACAGTTGTAAGATACTGCTCCACAACGCCTTCCATATCGCGCCCACGCTCTTTAACATCACGAATAATCCTGCGGAGAATTCTCTCATCTGCATCGGCCTCTACATACACCTTGATATCCATCAGATCTCTCAGCCGTTCGTCTGCCAGGACAAGGATTCCTTCTAATAAAATTACTTTCTTTGGCTCTACAGTCACAACTTCGCTTGACCTTGTGTGAAGTGTGTAGTCATAAGTCGGACACTGTATCGTCTTTCCTTCTTTTAACTCCTGCAGCTGTCTGACAAGCAGCTCTGTCTCCATCGCATCCGGATGGTCATAATTCGTCTTACGGCGCTCTTCCAGCGGAATATCACTTTGATCCCGGTAATAGTTATCATGGTAGAGCACTGCCACATCGTCTTTAAATTCTTTTTTTAACTTTCTTGTGAAGGTGGACTTTCCAGATCCGGTCCCACCTGCAATTCCAATAATGATCGTCTTCATCTCTTTTACCTATATCCTATTTTTCTTATTTGCAACCTTGGCGCTTTTATTATACAATTCACAGGAAATACCGTCAATCCTTTCCCCTCTGCTTTTTATTCCCGCTTCTCTGCAATCTCAGAATCAAACACGCCTCCAAGAAGCTCTGCAACCTCCTGCATCCGCTCTTCTTCCATGCCAGAATAGTTGAGTACCAGCACATGTTCGTACCGCTTCTGCTCTTCGATACAAAACTCCGACAGACAGCAAAGATGAATTCCCCTTTCTTGTGCCCGCCGCTTCACTTCCGCATCGGGAAGCTCTGTATGAAGTTTTACGAGCAGATGCGTGCCCGTCTCCATTCCGACAATTTCTTCCACCGGAATGGTCGGTGTGCATTCAATTGCATGCTTCAACTTTTCTCCCTGACTTAGATAATACTTACGCAGCCGGTTCAGGTGGCGATCAAAATACCCATCACGCAAAAATCTTGCCAGCGTATGCTGTTCCAGATTCGACGAAGTATTCGAAAAAAAGTTTGCCGAGTTCACATAACGTTCCAGAAGCTTTGGCGGCAGCACCATATAGCTGATCCGGATCCCGGGACTTAATGTCTTACTGAACGTATTCATATAAATGACACGCCTGCTTGTATCCAGACCGAAAAGCGCTGGAATCGAATGCCCGTTATAGCGGAACTCGCAGTCGTAATCATCTTCTATAATATAATGTTCTTCCGATTCCTCCAGCCACTTCAGCAATTCCTGTCTGCGTCTTGCAGACATCACCGTCCCAAGCGGATAATGGTGTTCGGGCGAGGTATGGACAACTGTTGCCTGGCTGCTTCGCAGACTTCCCATATGAATTCCATTTTCCGCCATAGCCGTCCAAGTCCACTTCACTCCGAGTTCTTCATAGATCAGCCGGATTTTTCTGTATCCGGGATTTTCCACCGCATACACTGCATGTTCCGGAAGCAGTCCGATCAATTTGGAATACAAATATTCAATCCCGGTTCCGATCACAATACAGTCCGGGGATACTACCATGCTTCGGTTGTGATACAAATATTTTGCAATCTCATACCGAAGTTCCGGGCTTCCGAGAAATTCTCCACGCATGATCAGATGCAGATTGTAGTCCCCAAGCACCTGTCGCATGACTTTCGTCCACATCGAAAATGGAAATTTCTCGTATACTGTTGTATTTGAGGCAAAGTCTGCCACCCATTTTTCTTCTTTTTCCGGAGTCGGATCGGGGATTGTAATCTTCTGGTACCTTAAAGGTGAATCAAAATCAGATACCACATAATATCCACTCCGCTCCCTCGACTGCAGGTATCCTTCCATCTGCAGCTGTTCATACGCATTGATCACGGTCCGCACACTGATTCCATTTTCCTTTGCAAGTTGTCTTTTTGACGGCATTTTTTCACCCTCTGCAAGTTTTCCGTTCAAAATATCTTCCTTCAGACATTGATACAAATATTCATATTTCGACTTTCCGTCTCTCTGTTCCAAATCATAAATAAGCAAAATCTGGTCTCCTATAAAAACATTTTTTTGGTTATTTCAAGGTATCAGTTTCTATTGTAGACTAAAGGCAGACAAAAGTAAAGCGCTGGTGACAGCAATTGATTTTGAATTGAATTTTGGAGGTAATTTTTATGAACAATCAAAAACATACATTAAAAGAACACTATGGATTATTTATCGGAGGACAATGGAGAGACGCTTCAGACAAAGCAGTCTATACAAGTACCAATCCGGCAAACGGAGAAATTCTTGCACAGTGCGCACAGGCAACAAAAGAAGATGTGGATGCTGCTGTGGAGGCAGCATGGAAAGCTTTCCCAGAGTGGAAGACACAGACAAAAGAGGCTCGCGCACTTATCTTAGAAAAAATCGCAGACCGCATTGAAGAAAATAAAGAATGGCTGGCACAGGTAGAAACGATGGACAACGGAAAACCGATCCGCGAAACTTCCACGATCGATATTCCTTATTCCATCCGCCATTTCCGCTACTACGCAAGTTTGATCCGCACAGATGAAGGAACTGCCTCTGTTTTAGACGGCAATATGATGAGCCTTGTGCTCCGCGAGCCAATCGGCGTCGTCGGACAGATCGTGCCGTGGAATTTCCCATTCCTGATGGCAGCATGGAAGCTCGCTCCTGCAATCGCAGCCGGCGACTGTATCGTATTTAAACCTTCTTCTGAGACATCGTTAAGTATGCTTGTATTTACAGAATTGATCCAGGATCTGCTCCCGGCAGGTGTACTAAACCTTATCACTGGTTCTGGTTCAAAATCAGGTCAGTACCTTCTCGAGCATCCGGGACTTAGCAAGCTTGCTTTCACCGGATCCACAGAGATTGGAAGGGACATTGCTGTTGCCGCTGCCGAAAGACTCATCCCGGCCACACTGGAACTGGGCGGAAAAAGTGCTAACATCATCTTTGACGACTGTAACTGGGATGCAGCCATCGATGGCGTACAGCTTGGTATTCTCTTTAATCAGGGACAGGTATGCTGTGCCGGATCCCGCGTCTTCGTACACGAATCGATTTACGACCGGTTTGTCTCAGAGCTTGTGACTGCATTCCAGAAAGTAACTATCGGCGATCCTCTGGATCCTGAGACACAGATGGGATCTCAGATCAGTAAGCGACAGGCAGAGAAAATCTTATCCTGCATCGAATCTGCGAAACAGGAAGGGGCAACCATCGCATGCGGCGGTCACTCTTATACCGAACATGGATGTGAGAAAGGTAACTTCATCCAGCCGACATTGATCACAGACGTTACCAATGATATGCGTGTTGCACAGGAAGAAATCTTCGGACCAGTAGCTGTCGTGATTAAATTTCAGACAGAAGAAGAAGTCATTGCCCTTGCAAATGATTCCGACTATGGTCTTGGCGGAGCTGTCTGGACAAAAGATATCCACCGTGCCCTGCGCGTCGCAAGAAGTATTGAGACTGGCCGTATGTGGATCAACACATACAATCAGATTCCGGAAGGCGCTCCATTTGGAGGCTACAAACAATCCGGCATCGGTCGCGAGAATGACAAGGCAATTCTCGATGCTTACAGCCAGCAAAAGAATATTATGATCAATCTAAACGACAGCCCAAGCGGATTTTATCCGGCATAATATGGGGATGATAGTTCCCTCCTTAAAATAATTGATAAAACTTCTCATTCCCAAAAAGCGACAGAAGGATACACCTGACCTGTGTATCCCCCTGCCGCTTTTTACTTTTTCTATGATGAGACTAATAGCTCAAACCAAATCCTGACCGATAGTAATTACCATCTTCATCGCAGTATGCGTAACTTCCGCCCTTCACGTTCGCCAAAATCTCCGGATCGATATATGCATCTTTGTCATATCCCGGAACATCATTTGGAGAAACACATACTTCCCGCATAACGCCATCCAGTTCCTTTTCTTCGATGCGAATCACCTCTGGAGAAGATACCATTGTCAGGCTCATCTTTCCAGTTGGATTGTACGCTCCAGAGAGAACATCCATCTGTGCTCCCAGCGCATTCTCCATCGCCACCGGACTGACCGTATACTGGAACGTGAGTCCGTCAACATATGGTTCTAACTTATCAAGGATCCACGGATTACATACTACGCAGGTCGCAATCACTTTTCCTCCATTTTGATGAACCATTTCTGCAAGCTTCGGAATCTCTGATACCCCTTTCAATGTCGTGATTGGAACCATCTTTCCAGTTTTCTTCTGGCTTTGGTTGACTTCTCTTTCCTCAAACAATTCTTCATCTACCATCTCGATCACCGGCATTGCATACTGGCGAAAGACCATTCCGTTACTGATCGGCCACACGTGCAGATATGCGTAATCAGCTTCTTTTGGATCATCTATCACGCAGAATCCTCTCTCTGTGAACAACTCCTTCAGTCGCGCTGCAAATGCTTCTTCATCTCCCTTTCCTCCTACGGCAGCGCCCATGGCCTGCGCAAGAGCTGCTCCCGGATCCACTCCTTTGAAGCATGCAATGTAAACTTTTTTGCCCTGTTCCATCGGAAGTACGTTTGCATGATTTTTTGCCAGAACGACTGCCTTCTGATTCGCTTTATATGCCGCCTGTTTCGCATCGTGCAGATTCTCCTCCCGAACCTTGTCTGCATAATCCGGGTCCAGATATGGATTGTCCACCCGTCCTACGCGGAACAGACTAAGTAATCTGTGATAATTAGCGCGATCCAACTCTTCTTTTGCAAGATAGCCTTCTTCCACTGCCTTTACGATATTTTCGGAGTCTGAATTTCCTCCGATTACATCTGTTCCGGCAGAAATCGCCTTCGCATACCGCTGCGGTACTGTAAGTTCTTCCACCCCGTATGTCTGTACCGTCGTAATTCCTGAATCTGAGTTTACATATCCTTCAAATCCCATTGTCTCGCGGGCAAGATCTGTGATCAGTTCTTTGCTGTAAGTAGAACCAACCGTCTCACGCGAAGTCACTCTTCCGCGATAATACTGCTCTTTGCTGCGGCTATCTGCACAGATTCTGGAATAATCCGGCATGATTGCCGATGCTTTCAGATTAAAAGCAGCCTGAAATGGCGGCAGGTGATATTTTTCCATCGATCCCTCCGTCGGATAAAGTCTCCACTGCCCGATTGGCATATGTGGCTCAAATCCATTCTCTGCCGGTCCATCTCCCGGGAAATGCTTCACCGTGATCACGACAGATCCTTCGTTGAGGCCATCTTCTCCGTTCTGATATCCACGAACCAATTCTTTGATGATTCCGCAAGTGATATCCGTACGTTCCCCGTATGTCCCACTATTGCGAGGCCATCTTGGATCTGTCGCCACATCTACCTGAGGACCATACATAATGTTTTGCCCTGCTGCCTTCATCATCTTGCGATCCGTATCCGCCATCTCATATACAAGATCAAAATTACCATCTCCCATCACGGCTGCACCGATTCCGAGGAAATCCGGATAACCGATATTGATTGGATTCGTATGCAGAGAATACGGAATCGCCACGCCATCCTGACATGCCTCATACTCCAGCATCTGTGTCCCTAAATTGTGGTAAAGTGCACTCATGCCCGCTTCTGCACGCATATCACCCCTGTACACTCCGCCCGTCAGTTTCCGTTCCAGTACGTCCGCATCACTGACATTCATCGTGACACCCGGAAGAAACGAAGGTCCCTCTTTTTCTTCTGGATCAAACCGCTTGAAAATCTTCGATGGGATGATCTCTCCCTTCTCATCTTTTGCCTCCTCGCGCGTCATCACCATCGGGGAATTCCACAATGTATTCAGCACCAGACCTGCCTGCTGATCTAACCGCAAGTGCGCAACCATATCTTTGGCGCGTGTCTCATGATCCAGTCTCCAATCCTTGTACGGTGACAGTTCTCCAGAATTGTCCATATCTTTAAAAAACAATCCATCCTTCACAATCACCCCACATGTCGTCACACCGATTGTCGGTCCATTTTCGTTTTCAAAAAATACTGGTTCCAGGTAAACATCATTGATCTGTTCTCCCTCTTCCAGCTGGTATGGTGCAGGAATATACCCGTCTTTCATTTTCTGTATTTCCTCTGCCGCTAATTTTCTTTTTATCATCCACATGTTCTCCTTATCTATTTCTGCTAATTATTGATACAGAACTCTTTCATGATTATACCATAGCCTTTGCACAAAAATCTAGGGATCTTTTCGCCTCGGCGAAGGCTCATATCCCGCCTGACGCAAAGCTGCCGCATTCAATCGCGCTTCCATCTGTTTCTGCTCTTCTTTACTTAGCTGTTCCAAGTCGATCTCTTTGTCATCCATCACAAGGATCTGTCTTACTTTCACTTTTCTTTTCTCTCCCCGCGTTTCTTTCCAAAAGATATGCAGCGCAGCCTGTCCTGCATGCGAGGTTGTCTGTTATTTTTCTCTCTTTTTGCATATATAATCAAGAGAAGGAGTGATCGCACATGAAAATCGGCGCATTATACGTCCGTGTCAGCACACATAATCAGGATGAATTATCTCCCGATGCACAAATCCGGCTCGGGAAAGAATTTGCCGAAAAAAATAATATCACCATCCCGGAAGAATACATCTTTATAGAAAGCGTCTCCGGAAGAAAAGCAGAAAAGCGCCATGATTTCCAACGGATGATTGGTCTTGCCAAGACAAAGCCTCGTCCCTTTTCTGTCATCATCGTCTGGAAGTATAGTCGTTTTGCCCGCAATCAGGAAGAATCCATCGTCTATAAATCATTGCTTCGCAGACAGTGCGGGATTGATGTCCTAAGTGTCTCTGAACCACTGGTAGACGGTCCTTTCGGCTCTCTGATCGAACGGATCATCGAGTGGATGGATGAATACTATTCCATCCGTCTCTCGGATGAAGTGAAGCGAGGAATGACCGAAAAAGCACTGCGCGGCGGATATCAGGCGCGACCGCCACTCGGGTATAAGATTACCGAGCGTGGAAAACCTCCGGTGATCGTCCCAGAGGAAGCTGCCATCATCCGGATCATCTTTCAGAAGTATGTGGAAGAATGTTGCGGATGCTTTGAAATTGCAAGATTTTTGAATCAACTCGGGTATAGAACTTCCCGGAAGGAACCTTTTGAGCGGAGATCGATCGAGTATATCCTGCAAAACCCAACCTACTGCGGCATGATCCGTTGGAATCGGACGACAAGCGAGACAAATGAAATCAAAGCGGAGAAAGACTGGATCATTGCCAACGGGCAGCACGAAGCGATCATCAGCAAAGAATTGTTTGACCGCGCCCAGCAGCGCTTGCATTCTGCCCACATTCCAAAAGGCGCCCGCCCTTCCTCTACTTACCACCACTGGCTTGGCGGGCTCTTAAAATGTCCGGTATGCGGCCGCACTATGATCGCCAAAACGATGTATCGGAAATCCAATGGAGAAGCCTATTCCTATTTTGTTTGTTATGGTGTCATCAAGGGAAAATGTGCTGCCAAAAACAGTGTCAGTTCTCTTCTATTGGAGCCCGTTGTCCTTCAAGCATTGCAGGATGTTTTCCACACAAAGGAAATCACTTATATGAAAAGAGAACCGACACGAAAACAAGAAATGGTTGATGAGCGAAAACTCTTATCCGAACAGTTAAAGCAACTGGAACAAAAAGAAAAGCGGATCAAGGCAGCCTATCAAAACGGCATTGATACTTTAGAAGAATACAAAGAAAATAAAGAAGTCCTTAGAAATGAGCAGAAACAGCTGGAACTACTTCTCAGCAATTGTCAGCCTTCTTCGCCGGCAAATTTTCCCCAAAAAGAGCAAGCCTGCCAGAAGCTTCACACCATCTGCGATGTGCTTTTTTCCGAGACCTTTTCAGATTCACAGAAGAACGAGGTGCTCAGAAGTATCATCCAGAAAATGGTTTATGACAAACCGCAGGATGTCCTTACGATTTACTACCATCTCCCAGATTCGTAAAATACTGTGGCTGCCGGCTTTTCCAGTCGTTTGCATGTCGCTTCCATAAGGATGACCCAATGGGGATCGAAAGCGCTCGGAGACCAGGGCTATTCCCCAATCGAAATTCTCCGTTATTATTACGGTGACAATATGTATATCAATACCGCACAGGAGATTTCCGGCATCCCTTCTTCCTGGCCGGGATATGTATTAGAAAACGGCTCTTCCGGCAATAAAGTGCGACAGATGCAGGAGGAATTAAATGTCATTGCAGGTGCTTATCCGGCCATTCCGAAGATCACCGTAGATGGCATCTATGGACCAGCCACCGCTGCATCTGTAAAAAAATTCCAATCGGTCTTCGGTCTTCCGGCAACAGGAACCGTAGACTATCGGACATGGTATAAAATCTCCGAGATTTATGTTGGTGTTTCCCGTATCGCAGAACTGGTGTAGCAATAGCAGAACTGGTCACGGAATTTTTCTGACTCCGTGATCAGCTTCGCTTCTCTGCGCGAAGACGCACCCCTTGTCCCATTCCCGGTTCCTTTCCATCCAGAACGTATTTCTTTAATGCTCTCTGCAAAGAAGTATGTTCTGGATATTCCTCTTTTTGTTCGCGAATTCCCCCAAACACCCGCTGTTCCGCCTGACGGAACGGATAGACAATCCCATAATTTTCAAATAGCCCCATAAATTTTATAATATTGGAATCTTCTCCTAACAGCTCCTTTAATTTCGGGGAAACCAACCAGGACTCACAGACAAATGCCTCGAATGTTTCCTGGAAAAAATTTTCTGCCCGCTCGAAGGCATCCATGCATGTCTCTATATCTAACCTTCCATCTTCCGGTATATGTACATTTAAAACTTTTGTTCCTTCCGGTAAGGTATACTTCTCCGTCTCAATCGCTTTCTCCAGACGGATTGGTTCAAACTGAAGTCTGCCAAGCCGGAAGATCTTTAATTCCAGCGGAAGGCTCAGCCACTCACACTCCGTCAGTCCACAAATACCATACTTTTTTTTGCATTCCTCATTCCAAATCCGGAAATCGGAAAACGTATCAAAATAAACCTGGTCAGCAATTCCTTTCTCCTGAAAGGTTTCATATACTTCCACTGCCATGCGGATATAAAGGACAAGTGCAAACACATGCCAGTTTTCTTCCTCTTTTAAGCGGGCAAAAAACCTCTTTTTGTCTTCTTGAAACTCCCTTTTGTAACTGGTATACACCGTATCCTCTATGGAAAACTGTTCTACCTGCTGTATGGATGCCTCATCCATTCCGATCTTTTCACAAAATTCTCGCATTGTCATCTATCTTTCCCTCTCTTTTCCGTATCTATTTTTTTGATTGCCCCCTCTTCATCCAAATGCTACAATAAATCTGAACTTACAATTTTTATGCGAAAGGGGTGTTTCTTCTATGGAACATGCAATCCATAACATTTCACCGATTTATAACAGTGACTCACAAATATTAATCTTAGGGAGTTTCCCTTCTGTCAAATCCCGGCAAGCACAGTTCTTCTATCATCATCCACAGAATCGCTTCTGGAAGCTATTGGCAGCGCTTTCTCATGAGGATGTTCCGGTTACGATTGCAGACAAGAAAGCATTTCTTTTCAGGAACCATATTGCAGTATGGGATGTCATCGCCTCCTGCGAGATTGAAGGTTCCAGTGACAGCAGTATCCGTAATGTGATCCCAAATGACATCTCCAGGATTCTGCGGGATGCTCCGATTCGGCAGATCTACACAAACGGCGGTACTGCCTTTAAGCTTTATGAAAAATACTGTCTGCCTCTCACCAGACAAAAAGCGATCCGGCTCCCTTCTACCAGTCCTGCCAATGCGGCATATTCTCTGGAACGACTGATCTTAGAATGGTCTGTATATCTAAAAGAGACATTGGAATAATTAGTTCCAGTGTCTCTTTTTTCTTCCCAATATTCCTCAGCAGATCATCAATCTACCTTAGAGTACCCGTAGCTGTTTACAATTGCTTCCACCGGTCTTCCCTCTTTGCACAGCGGACAATCATGAGGAGCATATGCCCGGTAATCCGGAACATCGCTGCTCGTAAAAATTGTATTGATCTTCATTCCTGCAATTTTTGTCACAGCGCTGAAAATAGAGCAGATTCCACAGACACTGCCTCCATAGTACAGCACGGACTCAATCGCTTTGGAAACGGTCTTCCCTGATGTCACTGAGGCAGCCAGTATCAATACCTGCTGATTTTTGATCATCCGCTGCTTGTTATCCCGGAACACGATCTGTCCTGCCTGATGAAATTCCGGCGTGATTACAGAAATATTGTTTTTACTGCTCATGGACATCGTGGTACTGTCCGACAAAATCTCTGCCAGAAATGTTCCAATTACTTCCGTCTCATCCAGACAGACGATCGTATCGACCATAGTTGTCGTCAAATATTCCTTTGCAAGTTCTTTCGCCGCTTCGCGGGCATTGTTGTGCCGTGTCTTCACTGTAGACATATCAATATAGGTATTGATGTGTGAATTTCCCGTCGCAAAATGTCCTTGCAGGATTTTGATACGCGCCTTTGGATTCTTAGATGAACGTAAATCTTTCAACTTTAATTCCATTGTGCTTCCCTCCCAAACACTATTTTGTCAGATTTCTTTTATCAATACTCTTATATTAGCACAATTTTTATATTCTTGCACCTAGAACTTTTTTACATTTTACTAAACTGCCGGATTTCTACACGATTCCCTGTGCATTCATTGCATCTACTACTTTCTCAAAGCCTGCAATATTGGCACCTGCCACATAATTTCCTTCCACACCGTATTTTTTCGCTGCGTCTGTCATATTGTGGCAAATGTTGATCATGATTCCTTTCAGCTTGCTGTCCACCTCTTCAAAGGTCCAGCTTAACCGCTCGCTATTCTGGGACATCTCAAGCGCAGATGTGGCAACTCCGCCTGCATTGGCTGCTTTTCCCGGTGCAAAAAGCACACCATTCTTCTGAAGATATTCGGTAGCTTCCATTGTCGTCGGCATGTTTGCTCCTTCCGCCACCGCGATACAGCCATTTGCTACAAGCATCTTTGCATCTTCCAGATGCAGTTCATTCTGTGTTGCACATGGAAGAGCGATATCAACCTTCACTGACCATACTCCGGTTCCTTCCTGATACTTCGCATTTGGGCGATATTTTGGATATTCCGTCAGACGCTCCCGCTTCACTTCTTTGATCTCTTTTAATGCTGCTACGTCAATTCCGTCCGGATCATACACCCATCCGGTAGAATCGCTGACCGTCACAACTTTTGCCCCGAGTTCCTGTGCTTTTTCTGTCGCATAGATCGCCACATTTCCCGCACCTGACACTGCTACAGTTTTCCCTGCAAGTTCGATTCCGTTGAGTTTTAACATTTCCTCTGTCAAATATAACAGACCATATCCGGTTGCCTCTTTTCTTGCAAGAGATCCCCCGTAACTTAATCCTTTTCCAGTCAGCACGCCTTCATATACACCACGGATTCTCTTGTATTGTCCAAACAGATACCCGATCTCTCTTGCTCCTGTTCCGATATCTCCGGCAGGTACATCGGTATCGGCTCCAATATATTTACATAATTCTGTCATAAAACTCTGGCAGAATGCCATCACTTCCCGATCTGATTTCCCTTTTGGGTCAAAATCAGATCCACCTTTTCCTCCGCCGATCGGAAGTCCGGTCAGAGAGTTTTTAAATACCTGCTCGAATCCTAAAAATTTGATGATCCCAAGGTTGACAGATGGATGCAGACGAAGTCCTCCCTTATACGGTCCGATCGCGCTGTTGAACTGCACGCGGTACCCAGTGTTCACCTGTACCTGTCCTTTGTCATCTACCCACGGCACCCGGAATTTAAACTGTCTTTCCGGCTCTACCAATCTCTCGAGAAGGGCTTCTCTTCGGAACTTCTCTTCATTTGCTTCTACTACAATTCTGAGAGATTCCAGCACTTCCTTTACCGCCTGATGAAATTCCGGCTCCGCCGGGTTCTTTCTCACTACTAACTCAATGACTTCATCTACATATGACATCTTCATTACCTCCTCAGATATAAAATCAGCCGCACAGAAAAACTCCTGCGCGGCCTCATTGCCTTGTTTACTTTGACATTATAATGTTATGCTCTGTAAAAGTCAAGCAATTTTTCACTTTGACTTTCCTCTTCGTTATTTATTTGAAGTATGCAACACCAGATTCGAAGATCTTCAGATCTTGTTCTCCGTAAATATTGACTGCAACCGATTTTCCTCTTCGTTCTGAGTGAGCCATCTTACCAAGCACACGTCCATCCGGACTTGTGATTCCTTCGATCGCACAGTAAGAACCATTTGGATTCCATTCCTCATCCATTGTCACTGTGCCATCAAGATCACAGTACTGTGTTGCCACCTGACCATTTGCGAAAAGCTGTTTTAATACCTCTTCGGAAGCTACAAAGCGACCCTCTCCATGAGATGCCGGATTTGTGTAAACTCCGCCAAGTTCTGCCTGCTGTAGCCATGGTGATTTATTTGTTACGACTTTGGTGTATACCATCTTGGAAATATGGCGTCCGATCGTATTGTATGTCAATGTCGGAGAATTCTCTGTCTGTCCACAGATTGTTCCGTATGGCACCAGACCAAGTTTGATCAATGCCTGGAATCCGTTACAGATACCAAGTGCAAGTCCGTCACGCTCATGCAATAATTTTTCCACTGCTTCTTTTAACTTCGCATTCTGGAATGCTGTTGCGAAGAATTTTGCAGAACCATCCGGCTCATCTCCGGCGCTGAATCCACCTGGGAACATGATCATCTGTGACTGTGCAATCGCCTTCTCAAACTCTGCTACAGAGTCACGGATATCTTCTGCATTTAAGTTCTTGAATACTTTTGTGATCACCTTTGCCCCTGCACGCTCAAATGCCTTCTTACTGTCGTACTCACAGTTTGTACCTGGGAATACTGGAATGAAGACTGTAGGCTGTCCAATCTTATGTGTGCAGATATGGATATCACTTGTACGATACAGTCCGTTTTCGATCACTGCTTTTTCAGATGCCGGCTGCACATCGATGTTCTGCATCTTTTGTTTTTCTTCTGAAACAGTCGGGAATACGCTTTCCAAAGTTCCTTTCCATGCAGTCACTGCTTCATTCAAACTAAGCTGCATCTCTCCATAGGAGATTGTGTTGTCTGCTGTCACTTCTCCAAGGAGTGTATAAGAAATAGAAAGTTCTTCAAGTCTTTCTGCCGGTACTTCTGCGATCAGATCCCCGAATGCCGGTGCAAACAGTTCACGCTTATCAATTGTTTCTTCCAGTTTTACACCCATGCCATTTCCAAATGCCATCTTACTTACCGCTGCTGCAATTCCGTGTCTGTCCAGCGCATAGGCAGAAACAATCTTGCCACTGTGGATATCTTCTGCAAATTTTGCATACTGATCTTTTAAGCTTGCATATACTGGAAGTTCATAGTGATCCTGTTCCATCCGAAGCCATACTAACTTATTTCCTGCTTTCTTAAGCTCTGGTGTAATGATCTCATGGTCGTGTGCCACATCCACTGCAAAAGAAACTAATGTTGGCGGAACATCAATATCCTGGAACGTTCCGGACATACTGTCCTTTCCACCGATCGACGGCAGTCCCAGACCAAGCTGTACATCATATGCACCGAGCAACGCTGCAAACGGCTGGCTCCATCTCTTTGGATCTTCTGTCATTCTGCGGAAGTATTCCTGGAACGTAAGACGGATCTTACTGTAATCTCCACCATTTGCCACGATTTTTGCAACGGATTCTACCACTGCATAGACTGCTCCGTGATATGGGCTCCAAGTAGATAAATATGGATCAAATCCATAGCTCATCATTGTCACAGTATCACAAGTTCCTTCCTGCACCGGAAGTTTTGCAACCATACTCTGTGTCTCTGTCATCTGATATTTTCCACCGTGTGGCATAAAGACAGAGCCTGCTCCGATGGAACCATCAAACCGTTCTACAAGACCTTTCTGCGAGCATACATTTAAATCTTTTAATGTTGCGATCCATTTTTCTTTGACATCTTTTACTTCTTCTCTTACGAAAAGGCTTCCCGCTCTGTCCGGAATTTCCACAGTAACTGCTGTTTCCTGATGTGCTCCGTTTGTATCTAAGAACGCACGGGAAATATTGACAATCTCTTTTCCTCTCCAAGAAAGTACCAGACGCGGTTCCTCTGTCACAACTGCCACTTCCACGGCTTCCAGATTCTCTTCTTTCGCATATGCAAGGAACTGTGCCACATCTTTCGGATCTAAGACAACTGCCATACGTTCCTGAGATTCTGAGATGGCAATCTCTGTTCCATCTAACCCTGCATATTTTTTCGGTACTTTATCTAAATCTACCCGCAGACCATCTGCAAGTTCTCCGATCGCAACAGACACTCCACCTGCTCCGAAGTCATTACACTTTTTGATCAGGCAGCTGACTTCCTCTCTGCGGAACAGTCTCTGAATCTTCCGTTCTGTCGGTGGATTTCCCTTCTGTACTTCTGCTCCACATGTCTCAATAGATTCTTCTGTATGTACTTTGGAAGAACCAGTCGCACCGCCGCATCCATCACGTCCGGTACGTCCACCGAGCAGTACAATGATATCTCCCGGATCAGATGTCTCACGGATCACAGCTCTTCTAGGTGCAGCTCCTAATACTGCTCCGATCTCCATACGCTTTGCAACATAATTCGGATGGTAAATCTCTTTGACTGCTCCTGTGGCAAGTCCGATCTGATTTCCATAAGAGCTATATCCATGGGCAGCCTCTGTCACCAGTTTTTTCTGTGGAAGCTTTCCTTTCATCGTATCTTTCACAGATACGGTCGGATCTGCCGCACCTGTTACGCGCATTGCCTGATAAACGTAAGTACGTCCTGAAAGCGGGTCACGGATTGCTCCGCCAAGACAAGTTGCAGCTCCTCCAAATGGTTCGATCTCTGTCGGATGATTGTGTGTCTCATTCTTGAAGTTGACAAGCCACTCCTCTTCCTTTCCATCTACGACCACCGGAACAACGATACTGCACGCATTGATCTCATCGCTCTCTTCCTGATTATTTAATTTTCCTTCTTTTTTGAGTTTTCTCATTGCCATCAGGGCAAGATCCATCAGACATACAAATTTGTCCTCACGCCCTTTGAAAATCTCTGAGCGGTCTTCCAGATATCTCTCATAAGTCTTTACGAGAGGTTCTTTGTAATCTCCATCTTCAAATGTAACTTCTTTTAATTCTGTGGAGAATGTCGTATGGCGGCAGTGATCTGACCAGTATGTGTCTAACACACGAATCTCTGTCATCGTTGGATCTCTGTCTTCTTCCCCTTTAAAATATCCCTGAATATGAAGGAAATCTTTGAACGTCATTGCAAGCCCAAGGGAATCATATAACTCCTTTAATTCTGTCTCCGGCATCTCTTTGAACCCGTCAAAAATCTTCACATCTTCCGGTTCCTCAAACACTGTGACAAGTGTCTCCGGCTTGTCCATCCCTGTCTCTCTGGAATCGACTGGATTGATGCAGTGACTCTTGATCGCTTCAAATTCAGCATCTGTAATCTCTCCTTCGATCACATATGTTGTTGCAGTCTTGATCACTGGTGTCTCATCTTCTTTGATAAACTGTACACACTGTACTGCTGAATCGGCTCTCTGATCAAATTGTCCCGGAAGAAACTCTACGGAAAAAACTCTGCTTCCTTCCTTCATTGGGAATTCTTCTCTGTATAAAATATCTACCGGCGGCTCTGAGAAAATACCATTGCAGGCTGTCTCAAAAGTCTCGTCAGAAAGATTCTCAATATCATAGCGGTTCAGCACACGGATTCCTGTAATTGTCTGAATGCCAAGATAACTTTTTGCTTCGTGCTGTAATTCCTTTGCCTGCACAGCAAATTCCGGTCTCTTTTCTACATATACACGTTTTACACTACTCATAATATCCTCCATTTCGTCTGATACTTTCTTCTATTTGTATCCTACCACAATTCAAATCATTAGTATAATTAATATAACTTAATTTACTTATAAGAAATATTAATGCTATGATTTTTTCTTCGCTCTGCTCCGTCTCCAGAGTGCCCCGGCACCCCACAGAATTAACAGACTCCCTATGAAAATCACTCCGATCCGAATCACCATATCAAAGAAAAACCCTTCCGGCAGCATCCGGATCAGCAAATCCGTAGCCGGATCCAGCAGCCACAGATCATTGTTAAAAAAGATCTCGTGGAACAACACGAAATACTTATTGAAATCAATCGCGACCAACCCTCCAAACGCTGCTGCCACCCCAAGGAACAGACCGACTGCCCATCCATACATCTGAGGTAAAATCTCTCTTAAATTTCCTTTCTGAAAAAGAATCAGCAAAACTGCTGCTGCGAAAATCACAAAGGCGACTCTGCGGATCTGTATCCCTCCGAGAAACAGTCCTTGTACATCTTCCATATGAAGCTTTTCCCGTTCATTAAAGAACATCCCTTCCTCTCCGGCGATCACAGTCTTTACTTCCAGATTTTTCCTGTCTCCTCTCAGATATGCCATCATCTCTTCAGTCACATCCATCACATCCTGCATCTCCATCTCCAGATCATCCAGTACTTGATACTTCTCATATTCCTTCTGGTACCATCCATAATCGCTATAAATTGCGATTTCAAAACTTGTGATCAACATGACCACGATCATCGCCATTGCCGCCACCAGACCAAAAATTTTTTGCATTCTTCACCTCATCTCTCTGCCAGACATTATATCCTTCTCAAATATAGTTCCATGCTTTCTTCTTAAGTATACCAGTTTTTGGCATCGAATTCCAGAAAAATGGACTATGCTGTGTTTACTTTCTCGAAAACTTCTGTTGACATTTTCCTAAAATCCTCTTATTCTTATAAATATAAAATACTTATAAGGAGAACTAATGATGGACATCAATTACGAATTATATAAAGTCTTCTACTATGTAGCAACGACTCTCAGCTTCTCAGAAGCTTCCAAGCAGCTCTTTATCTCCCAGTCGGCAGTGAGCCAGTCGATCAAAGCTTTGGAAAAAAAGCTGGATCAGACCCTTTTCATCCGGAGTACCAAACGAGTCCAGCTCACCCCGGAAGGTGAGATCCTGCTGCGCCATGTAGAACCAGCAATGAATTTGATCAAGCGCGGAGAATCCCAGCTGATGGATTCTGCCACAACCGGAGGACAGATCCGCATCGGCGCCAGTGATACGATCTGCCGCTATTTTCTTGTCCCTTATTTGAAGCGCTTCCACAAGGAATTTCCAAACGCACATATCAAGGTGACCAACCAGACTTCCATCAAATGTGTGGAACTGCTTGAGACCGGACAAGTCGATCTGATCGTGACCAACTATCCGAACAGCTATCTCAGCAGTCTGACTACAGTCAAAAAAATCAAAAACTTTAAAGATGTTTTTATTGCCAATGAATCTTTCAGTGAACTGAAAGGGCGGAAACTCTCCCTGAAAGAACTCCTCCAATACCCGATTCTAATGCTGGACCGAAAGAGTACGACAAGTGAGTTCCTGCACAGCCTGTTCCAGCAACACCAGCTGGATCTTGTACCGGAGATCGAGCTGAGTAGTAATGATCTGTTGATCGACCTTGCAAGCATCGGGCTTGGCATCGCTTTCATCCCAGACTACTGTATTCCGCACAAATCCGACAATCTTTTTATTGTAGAAACTGATGAAGAACTTCCGACAAGACAGCTTGTCATCGCGCACAATCATCACGTGCCTTCTTCCAAGGCAGCGCTGGAATTTCTCAATTACTTTACACCACTGGAAGAAGTCTAAGGCACTGGTCTCTTCCTAAAACCTAAAAGAGCTATTGGTATCGTCTTATATATTTCTGCTCCTCATTTGGATTCCCAATCTACCATCCAAGTGAGGAGTATTTTTTCTTCTTCCCATGCTCTCTTTACATTTCCTGATCCCAAAACTTCATCATACTTTTCTCTGCAGTCTTAAGTGTCCCAATTTCATAATCATCCCACTCTCTTGGGAACACCTCCTGATACTGCCTTTCTAAAAAGCGCTCATCCAACAGCAAAATAACACCTCTGTCCTCTGCCGTCCGTATGACACGCCCGGCTGCCTGCAATACTTTATTCATTCCCGGATAGAGATAGGCGTAAGAAAACCCATTCTCCCCGTTCCGATCAAAATATTGCTTTAAAATTTCACGTTCATTGCACATTTGCGGAAGCCCTGTTCCAACTAGGAAAGCCCCGATCAGCCGTTCTTCTGTCAGATCAATTCCTTCAGAAAAGATTCCTCCCATCACGCAAAATCCAATCAGGCTTTCGCTCCGATCTTGATCAAATGCCTGGAGAAATGCCTCTCGCTTCTCTTCATCCATCGACTGTTCCTGGACAATGCAGATGACATCCTCCGTCTGATAACGCTGAAACTTCTCATATACCTCTTCCAGAAAACGATACGACGGAAAAAATGCAATGTAATTTCCTTTCTTCACCTGAAGCGCAGCTGCAATATAGGACGCAAACCGCTCATACATCTGCCCTGTTCGTCTCGTATACTTTGTACTGACATCTGTCCCAACAAACAACTTCCGCCGTTCTTTTTGAAATGGCGATGGTGCATAAATCGCATAGTCTTCCTTTTCCACACTCAAAAGCTTCTTATAATAGCGGATTGGAAGCATCGTTGCAGAAAAAAAGATAGTACTGTTTCCCCTAGATAAATACTCCTGGAGATTCACTGCCGGATTGACACAAAATAATTTTAGAAGAAAACCGTCGTCTGTTTCCAGCTCTGTATAAATAACATAGTGCTCATCCAAAATATCATAAATATTTAAGAATGCCCTCACATGAAAATACAACTCCAGTAACTGCTCCCTCACTTCCTCTGCCTCTGTTTCTTCCAAAAAACGCTCCAGTTCCGACATCAAGTTCATGAGGCTGACCGCGATATGGCCCACCGAAGTGTATTCTCGATATGACTCACATTCTCTCTTCAGTACAAGAAACTGTTGATTACATATTTCCAGTTTTCTCGTCAATTTCCGGTCCATTCCCTTCACCAGCCTTTTCGCTGTAAGAAACTCTTCTTTATAAAGGGCGGCGCTGTACATCTCCCTGGCACGTTCCACGAGATTATGCGCCTCGTCAATCAAAAATAAGTAGTCTTCTTTTCCTCCCTCTGAAAAAAATCTTCTTAGATGGGCATTCGGATCAAACACATAATTGTAATCACAGATAACGGCATCTACCCTCAGCGCCACATCCAAAGACATCTCAAAGGGGCACACTTCATGTTTTCTCGCATATTCCTCTATATTTGATCTGCTCATATCGTCTGTCGCTGTCAGCAGATCAAAAACTGCATCATTTACTCTGTCGTAATGCCCTTTGGCATATGGACACGCTTCCGGATTGCACACTGCCTCTTCGCAGAAACAGATTTTCTCTTTCGCCGTCAACGTGATCACTTTATAGCGCAGCTTCTGCTTTTTCAGTGTCTGAAAGGCCTGCTCCGCTACTGTCCTTGTGATCGTCTTCGCTGTCAGATAAAAAAGCTTATCTCCCAACCCTTCTCCGACTGCTTTCACCGCCGGAAACACCGTCGCCATCGTCTTTCCGATCCCGGTAGGCGCCTGTATGAAAAGTTTCTTTTTCCTTAAAATAGTTCGATACACAGACATCGCAAGTTCCTTCTGCCCTTCTCGGTATGCATATGGAAACTGAATCTGTCGGATGGACTCTCTGGAAACTTTTCTCCACTCAATCTGAAATTTTGCCCACTTTTCATATCTTTTGATCACATCTTCCATCCAGGTTTTCAATTCTTCTATGGAAAACGTCTGCAAAAATCTCTTGATCTCTTCTGTCTCCATCTGACAATATGTCATTTGGATCCGGATCTCTTCCAGATGATTCTGTGATGCATACATATATGCATAACACTTAGCCTGCGCCAGATGCACTGCGACTGGTTCCTCGATATACTTTAACTCTCTGAGAACCCCTTTGATCTCATCAATGACAATCTCATCTTCCCGCTTAATAATTCCATCTGCCCTTCCTTCGAGACAAAGTGTGAATCCTTCGCACAAAACTTCCATTTTCAAAGGTACTTCTGCATGGTAATCCGATCCCATCTGTCTTTGGATCTTTCTGTGGATTCTTGCCCCAAGCTGCATCTGCTCTTTATCCGCTCCTGCCGTCCGCCGCTGATCAATATCTCCCTCTCTTAAAATAAACTCCACAAGATTCCGGACAGAAATCTTTACTGTTTCACTCATCCCTCTCTACCGCCTCTTTCTTATCCATGGACATTTCTATACAGGAATGGCGGCATACTCCTATCGGAATATCCCGCCACCTGTGAACTTTGATGTGATGTATTATGCAACACAAAATCTCTGAAGAACATTTTCAAATGCTGTATCTTTTCCGTAAAAGCGAACCGTCAATACTTGCGTCAAATCAAGGCTTAACACACCGAGAATCGACTTCGCATCTATAATTCTTCTATTATGAAATATATCGATATCAAAATCACATTTTTCTGCTGTTCTTACAAAGTCTCTCACATCTTCATTTGCTGATAATCTAATCTTCCATTTCTGTTCCATTACCAACACCCCTTTCCAATGGATTGTTTGTATAGCACGGAACCCATTATGTCACCATTTTCTCAGAAAGTCAACTAGAAAACTCTCCAAAATTTGGGGAATCCGACCGTTCTTCTTTACTAAACTCCACCAAATTTGTTCGAAAACGAAGCGGAAGATTTTGATTCTGTAATGCGCGGTTCTCCCTCTCTGCAACACTGATGCTCTGGACAAATTCTTTCCACAATGCCTCATAGTCCATCTCTTCTTCTGAAAATCCACCGGTAATATTCTGAGCACTCCCAGAATCTCCCTTCATGCACATATACTGCTGCAAAAAGTAATATCTTTTCCCCTTCTCGTGAATCAGAAACACTTCATGGGTCTTGTCATAAATGACCCAGTTTTCCTGTGGAAAGCGATCTGCAAAGTGTTCTGCAATACACGGAAGTACTGCATGCTTTGGCTCAATTTTTGCAAACAGTGTCTTATTCTTTAATTCCCGAAATCTCACAAAACCTTTGTAATGATGTGCTTCGTTTGCCACCTGCCGGTACATTCCAAAAACAGCTCTGACTGCCTCATTTCCCAAATGTTCCATCAACCGATCTTTCCTAGATAATTTCTTCGCCTCGAGCATTGCACGAAATACCATCTCCGCCTTTCTTCTGTCCGCCGATAACAATGCATAAGAGATTTTCTCATAGACGTCCGCCCCAAGATTTTTTTGAATCATGCGGATAACAGCAAGTGCCTTTCTTTCCTCCGCCTTACAGAAAATATATTCGCAGAACAATCGTCTTTCAAAACTATCTCCCACTTCCAGACCCGCCTCTTCCGCTGTCATTTTTCTCTTCCACACCTCATAGATGCCTGAAAAGATCCCGGTCAGGCTATCTTCACAAACGTAAATAATTCTCATCCTGCCACCTTTTCCTTTAATTCACTCTCATCCAAAACAGCTAAACATCCAAGACTTCCGTCTATCCGATTGATTTCCCGAAAATTTACATCATCAAACAATGATAACTGACGATAATTCATATTTCTGACAGAATCCGGCAAGCTCTCTTTTGTCTGAAGGAGATTTCTTGTAATATAATCCTCTTCTATCCGTACCTGACCAAACATTTTGCCATTACAAGTCAGAAAATATAGCGCTCTTTTTAATACGACTCCCATTTTCTTTAAATCTTCAAAGGAAAGGCTGCCCATTCTCCTTGCTTTTACAATACGCTCCGCTGACTTGTAACCAATCCCCGGCACTCTAAGCAATGTAAAATAATCTGCTTGGTTTACCTCTACCGGAAAATACTCTAAATGCTTCAGTGCCCAGTTACACTTCGGATCCAGTAAAACATTGAAATTCGGTTGTTGTTCATCTAACAGTTCTTCCGCCCGAAATCCATAATACCGCAAAAGCCAATCTGCCTGATAAAGACGATGTTCCCTCAAAAGAGGAGGCCCCTGCTCCCCCGCTGCCGGAAGCGCCTTATCTTCATTGACGTGTACAAATGCAGAATAAAATACTCGCTTTAGATCAAACTTCTGGTACAGTGACTCTGCCACACGCATAATCTGAAAATCAGTCTCTGGTGTCGCACCAACGATCATCTGAGTACTCTGTCCTGCCGACACAAACTTTGGCGCGCTGCGGTATAGCTGAATCTCCTGCCGATTCTCTGACATCCCATTCTGTACTAACCGCATCGGTGTAAGTATATTTTTTCTGGATTTGTGTGGGGCAAGTTGCCTGAGCCCCTCTGCTGTCGGAAGCTCCAAGTTGACACTCATACGATCTGCGAGGAATCCCGCACGGGCAATCAGGCGCTCATCTGCTCCGGGAATTGCCTTCACATGAATATATCCTTGAAAGTGGAATTCATTTCGCAATTTCCAAAGTGTGGTCACAATCTGCTCCATCGTCTCGTTGGGACTTTTCCAAATTCCAGAACTCAAAAACAATCCTTCAATATAATTTCTCCGGTAAAACTCCATCGTCAGCCGGCATACCTCCTCCGGGGTAAAGGAAGTCCTTTCTACATCATTGGATGCACGATTGATACAGTATTTGCAGTCATAGATACACTCATTTGTAAAAAGAATCTTCAGAAGTGAGATACATCTCCCATCCGCAGAAAAACTGTGACAGATCCCTGCTTTTTCGCAGCTCCCGAGTCCGTTTCCATCACCCCTCCGACTCGTTCCGCTAGATGTGCATGCCACATCATACTTCGCCGCATCCGACAGAATCCTCAGCTTCTCATATAGTGACTTCTGCCCACCAAAGAGTGCCGGAACTGTCCCAAAAGTTCTTCCTATCGGCTGTGTGGTCATACTCCTTTGTATCTCTGATTTTCCTAGTATCTGTCCCTGCATCTGACTCTTCCTCTCCCTTCTTTTTCAAACATTTGTTCGGAACATCTGTTTGTTTTATCTTATCACAAGGAACATATGTTTGCAATACTTGTTTTGTTTTTTTGCACAAAGAAACTGCGCAGCCTTTCTTTGTCGAAAAGCGGCGCAGCTTCCTATGTAACTGTTCCTTATGAAATTAATACTTCTGCAGCATCTTTCAGATAATCATTTGTCACTTCATAGAATTTTTCTTCTTCTACGATAGATGCCAGCTTCGGATCTAATGGCATTTTCCCTAATACCTTTACTCCAAGTTCTTCTGCGGTCTCTTCCACATGGCTTTCTCCAAAAACCGGAATTTTCTTCCCGCAATCCGGACATTCCAGATAACTATAATTCTCTACGATTCCAAGTACCGGCACATCCATCTGCTTCGCCATGTAGTAGGCTTTCTTTACGATCATCTGCACAAGATCCTGCGGAGATGTAACAATAATAACTCCATCTACCGGAAGGGACTGGAATACCGTCAGCGGCACGTCACCTGTTCCCGGAGGCATATCTACAAAGAGATAATCCAAATCTCCCCATAATACTTCATTCCAGAACTGTGTCACAACACCTGCGATGATCGGACCTCTCCAGATCACCGGTGTATCCTCACTGTCTAACAAAAGATTGACTGACATGATTCTCGTCTCATCTTTCGCAATACATGGAAACATTCCCAGTTCATTTCCCACCGCATGCTCATGGATTCCATACATCTTTGGAATCGACGGTCCTGTAATATCTGCATCAAGAATTCCGACAGAGTATCCCTGTTCGCGCATCATACGGGCAAGCGAAGCTGTCACCATCGACTTTCCGACACCGCCTTTTCCACTTACGACACCGATTACTTTTTTTACATGGGTATACTCATTTGGAGCTACCTTCATGCTCTCCTTCTGTTTGCTTGGACAGCTGTCTGCATGTGCACAGCTGGAACAGCTTTCCGGAGAACATGAACCATTATTTTGTTCTTCTGCCATCTCTACTTCTCTCCTTACTCTATCTCCGCAAAGTCCGCCACAAAAATGGCTTCCCATTGCTTCGCTATTACTCTTTTTATTGTAGCACTTTCTCCTCGCATTTATCAACAGGTTTTTCCTATAACGCATGAAACAGCATGTTTTTTCGCTTATAATTGCTACTTTTTGTTTTATTTTCATATTTTTATTGATACTTTGTCATTCTGATGGTATATTTTGTATAATTTTATTTGTAATATTTTTGTAATATTTTTGTCACATTTTATTTTTCTATTCTGCGGCTTTGCCTTGTGTCCGGAGACGAAATCGCTTTTGATACAATTACAGGAGGAATAGTTATGATTCATATTTCCCATCTCACAAAAACATTTTGCTCGGCATCTGCTCTGTCCAACGTCAATCTGGAAATTCCTGACAATACTATTTTCGGGCTTCTTGGCACAAATGGTGCAGGGAAAAGTACGTTGCTCCGTATTCTTGCCGGAATTTTGAACGCGGATTCTGGGGAAATTTTCATAGACGGAGAAAAACTTACTGATACTTCCAAAGTGCGGCAGATGATTTTTTATCTGTCCGATGACCAATACTATTTCCCTGGCGCCACCCCACAGATGATGCTCTTTTTTTACGAAAAGATGTATCCCGGTTTTGACAGGGAACGATTTCTGAAACTGTTATCCGATTTTCAGCTGGATTCCACAAAAAAACTCCACACCTTCTCCAAGGGACAGAAGAAAAGGAAGAGCTCCTTTCCATCTATTCTGAGGAAATGACATCGCTCTTCCTTTCACCGGACGATCAACTACCTGAAGGCCCACCAGCTCCCTGTCCAAAATACAATTGAAAACTATATGCTGGTCAGCGCAGAACGTTTCCGCATTTTAGAAAATGGCTACCGCGCAAGCGAAGCTCTCTACGAGTCTGAGGAGGACCTTACAAAACTGGCTTCACAGCTTGTCGTCCGTGATTTTGCCGTCAACCCTCTCCTCTATCCGGTAAATCCGTCCTGCGAAATTCTTCTGAAGACGAAGGATCCCTCCTCCGGTTCCATTCTGGAAGCAGACTGTGCACTGAGAAAATAATCACTACGCTTCTTGTTTTTCTTCTCCTTGTCTCTTTCTGCGGCAGAACACAAACATAAAGATTCCTGCGGCCAGCGTAAAGATAGAAATAAACTGTGATGTAGACATTACGCTGATCGTTCCTCTCGGGTCATTTCGCAACATCTCGATCAGGAATCTTCCGACACTGTAAAAGATCAGATACATCGCTGTGACAACTCCTTTGTGTTTCACACGCTTTGCCAAAAAGATCAAGATAAAAAAGTGTGCAAAATCAGCTACACTGGAAATCAACTGTGTCGGAATCAGTGCAACTTCATTTGGTGCAAACGGAGAATTGTGGAACGTAATTCCGTACCATGCATTTGTCTCACGCCCATAACAGCATCCTGCAAGGAAGCATCCGATTCTTCCAAATCCCTGTGCAAATGCGATGGATGGAACTGCAAGATCAAAGTAAGCCAAAATATCTATCTTCTTTATCTTTGCATAAATGTATGCTCCCAAAATTCCTCCGATGATCCCGCCATATACAACAAATCCTTCGGATACATTCAGCAGCAGCGATGGATCTTTGATGATCTCCTTGATCTCTGTCAGATAAAACAACAGCTTTGCCCCGAGAATTCCCGCCAGCAATCCCCAGGCTCCCATATAGAAAATCGCATCCGGGTCTAATCCGTAATTTTTCGCTCTCTTCTGTGCCACAACAAAGGTCAGGATCACACCGAGGGCAATCATCAGCCCATAGCTGTACACTGTGACCGGACCTGCTTCAAATAAAATGTATTTCATTTTCTTTCCCTTTCTGATCATTCTTTTTGTATTTTGCGCCCGCGCGCCTCTGACTGCTATTATATAGCTTCTTTCTATTTACCGCAATACAAAATTCGTGATCTGTGCAAACAGCGCGCAGCAGAGTATCCCTGCAAAGGTAGGAATCAGTATGGCCGCCAACGTCCACTTTTTGCTTTTCGTTTCTTTGTAAATAGTAAGGCAGGTGGTAGCACACGGCCAGTGCATCAGAGAGAACAAAATCACGCTGCATGCCGTCAGCTGTGTCCATCCATTTCTATATAAAACCTGTGAAATTGCATGGAGATCTGTAAATTCCGTGAGATTTCCAAGAGACAGATACCCCATAAAGATTAACGGCAGTACAATCTCATTTGCTGGAAATCCCAACAAAAACGCAAGCAGGATTACGCCATCCATCCCCATGAAACGTCCAAGTGGATCAAGGAAACCGGCACAATGCATCAGAATGGTCTGCTCACCAACTGCAATATTTGCCGCACACCAGATCAAAAGTCCAGCCGGAGCAGCAGCGATGATTGCCCTTCCTAAAACAAACAAAGTCCGGTCCAGTACGGAACGGATAATCACTTTTCCGATCTGTGGTCTGCGATACGGAGGAAGCTCCAACAGAAACGTCGAAGGTTCCCCTTTCAGGATCGTCCCCGATAAGATTTTCGATACAAGAAATGTCAGCCCGATACCAAGAGTGATTACACCTGTCAAAAGCAATGCCAGCTTCCAATCGGAAACTGTCTGATTTCCCGCAAAGAAAATCGTAAGTATCACAAGAATGGTTGGAAACTTCCCATTACAAGGAACAAAACAGTTAGTCAGCATCGCGATCAACCTCTCTCTTCTGGAAGAAATAATCTTACATCCAGAAACTCCTACTGCGTTGCATCCAAATCCCATGCACATCGTCAACGCTTGTTTGCCGCAGGCATGGCAGCAATGAAAACATTTGTCAAGGTTAAATGCTACTCTCGGCAGATATCCCAGATCTTCCAAAATCGTAAACATCGGAAAGAAAATCGCCATCGGAGGCAGCATGACAGAAACAACCCACGCGGTCACGCGGTATACCCCGAAAAGCAGTGGTTCATAGATAGCCGCCGGCAGCTTTCCTCTCTGACACCATTCCAGCAAATGTCCCTCAATCGCACCAAAGAAATTGCTCAGCACTTCCGACGGGTAATTAGCCCCTTTGATCGTCAGCCAAAAGATTACTAAAAGCAATAAAATCATAACTGGAAATCCCATCAGCTTACTTGTTAAGATCTGATCTGCCATTCGTCCCTTTTTCTTTCCAGTGTCCTCCTTAGTGCTCACCACTTTTTCTGCAATCTCCTCTGCGCTTCTGACAAACGCTTCTGCCATCTGTTCTCTTGTATCCTCCAGATGCTGCCCTGTTTCTTTCACCCGATTTTCTGCCTGCATTCCTGCTTTTTTCAGTTGCATTGCTTCTGAAAATTCTAGATTCAGACAATCCATAATTGCCTGACATAGTCCTGGATCCTGATCCATGAGCCGCGCCGCTACCCATCGTTCCTTTAAGCACCCTTTTGTCACTTCTCTTACAACCGGAAGCAGATGGAAGATCTCCTGCTCGATCACTTCCGGATACTCAATCTGCCCAAACGCCTGTTTTCTCGACACGATCGCTTCTTTTATGTCTTTTTCCCCTGTTCCTTCCGCAAATTTCCCCAGTACCTCAAAAAGTTGTTCCATCCCTCTTCCACTTCTCGCCGTCATCCCGATCACAGGAATCTGCAGCATGCTTTCCAATGCCTCAAAGTCAATGGAAATTCCTTTTTTCTCCGCCTCATCCATCAAATTGATACATAAAATCACTCGATCTGTTGCTTCCATCACCTGCAGCACAAAATTGAGATTCCGTTCCAGACATGTTCCATCGCAGACAACAATCACAGCATCCGGAAACTGAAAACAAATATAATCTCTTGCCGCCTCTTCCTCCGGGGAACGTGCCATCAAAGAATAGCATCCCGGAACATCTACAAATGTATACAGCACTCCGTCCCGCTCGCAATAGCCTTTGGCATTGCTTACCGTCTTTCCGGTCCAGTTTCCTGTGTGCTGATGCATCCCCGTCAGTGCATTAAATAGTGTACTTTTTCCCACATTCGGATTCCCTGCCAGTGCGATTGTCATTTCTCTTCGCTTTGCCATCTGCCTTACACACCCTTCTCTGAAATTCTTTCTGGACATATTTCGATCTGCTCCGCATCGCTATTTCGGATCGCAACGACTGCGCCTCGGATTTCATAAGCCTTCGGATCACCAAAAGGTCCTTTTCCCACACAGGTCACCTTCGTTCCGCAGATCAGACCAATGTCCTGGAAACGCCTCTTCATCTCCGGCTCGGATAAAATTTTACGGACTTCCCCTGTCTGATTTTGTTCTAGTTCATTTAACAAAAATCTTTCACACATTTTTCTGCCCCTTTCCCGGAATTTTTCTGCCTTTTCCAGCGCATAGGAAAACTTTTCACCACTCAATGATGCAGATACCTTCCGCTATGCTTACTATATGAAAAGGGACAATTTCTATATTCCTCCCATTCGGATCCCGACTGTCTCTTACAGAAAATCATGACTGGCACAAAACACTTTCTCAGACAGACAAATAGGACAGTCCAAAGAGTTTCTCCTCTCTGTCTGTCCTATTTTTGTCAGTTATTCTTTTTCTGAAGCGAGATACTTATTTATCCGACTGTTCTTCAAAAGATTCTTTCAGCTTATCCATAAATCCTTTTTTCTTCGGTTTTGCCTTTTTCTCAGATTTTTCCATAGTTCCATCTTCCTGATGTAAGGAATTTCCAGTTAGTTCGTCAAATCTTCTAAGCGCTTCTTTTGCCTCTGCACTTAATTTCTCCGGTGTCTGGATCACAAGTGTGACATAATGGTCTCCTCGCACTTGTTTGTTGCGGAGAGACGGAACACCTTTCCCTCTTAAGCGCACTTTTGTATCTGTCTTTGTTCCCGGTTTTACGTTGTAGATCACATCGCCATCCACAGTGCTGATGCGCACATCTCCACCGAGCGCAGCCTGTGCAAATGTAATCGGAGCTGTTGAGAAAATATTCATATCCTGACGTGTAAAAATTGGATGTCTGGATACTGTTACCTCTACGAGCAGATCTCCTCTCGGACCGCCATTCGTTCCCGGTTCTCCTTTATCACGGATGCGGATACTCTGTCCGTTGTCAATTCCTGCCGGAATCGATACTTGAATTTTCTTCCGGTTTGATACGTATCCAGTTCCCGCACAGTCCGGACATTTCTCTCTTATGATCTTACCGGTTCCGCCACAGTCCGGACAAGTCTGGACGTTCTGAACTGTACCGAAAAATGACTGGGAAGTATATACCACCTGACCTTTTCCGCCACATTTGGAACAAGTCTCCGGACTGGTTCCCGGCTTTGCACCGGTTCCATTACACTTCGGACACGGATCTTTGATCACAAGATCTAACTCTTTTTCACATCCTCTGATTGCCTCTTCAAATGTGATCCGAACTCCTTTGCGGATATTCATACCTTTCATCGGTCCATTGCCTGCACGTCCGCCTCTGCGGCCGCCGCCAAACAGATCTCCAAAAATATCTCCAAAAATATCCCCGAAATCCGCACCATTAAAATCAAAGCCGCCAAATCCGCCGGCTCCTCCACCGCCATTTTCAAATGCCGCGTGTCCAAACTGGTCATATTTGCGCCGTTTCTCAGCATCACTAAGTACTGCATATGCCTCAGAAGCCTCTTTGAATTTTTTCTCGGCCTCCGCATCTCCCGGGTTCATATCCGGATGATATTTTTTTGCAAGTGCACGGTAAGCTTTCTTTAATGCCGCATCATCTGCATTTTTATCTACTCCGAGCACCTCATAATAATCTCTTTTTGTTTCAGCCATTGTTCTTCTACCTTTCATTTCATAAGGAAATTCTGCGAAACCTGATTTCCCACTGTCTGTGAGTCTTCAGATCCCGCAGAATCCGTGCAGGTAATGCACTTATCTGGTCTTATTATACTTCTTTGTAGTCTCCGTCTACCACATCGTCACCGTTAAATCCTTCTGGTGCCGGTCCAGCTTCCGGTGCCGGTCCTGCCTGCTGTGCTCCAGCTGCTGCGCCTGCCTGTTCGTACATCTTTGTAAATAACTGCTGTGCACTTGTCATTAATTTTTCTTTTCCTGCTTTGATCTCTTCTACCTGTGCATCTGTCATGCTCTCTGGTGTAGATTTTGCAAGAACGTCTTTTAATGCCTGGATGTCAGCTTCTACTGCTGCTTTTTCATTTGCATCAATCTTGTCTCCGACTTCTCCAAGTGCTTTCTCTGTCTGGAAGATCATCGCATCTGCATCATTTCTTGCATCGATTGCTTCTTTTCGTTTTTTATCCTGTGCTTCAAATTCAGCTGCTTCTTTTACTGCTCTGTCAATCTCGCTGTCTGACATGTTAGAACCTGCTGTAATTGTAATGTGCTGTTCTTTTCCTGTTCCTAAATCTTTTGCAGAAACATTTACGATACCATTTGCATCGATATCAAATGTAACTTCGATCTGTGGGATTCCACGTGGAGCTGGTGCGATTCCGTCAAGTCTGAACTGTCCGAGAGATTTATTATCTCTTGCGAACTGTCTTTCACCTTGAACAACGTTAATGTCTACTGCTGACTGGTTATCTGCTGCTGTAGAGAATACCTGGCTCTTCTTTGTAGGAATCGTTGTATTTCTCTCGATCAGTCTTGTAGCGATACCACCCATTGTCTCGATAGATAATGAAAGTGGAGTTACATCCAGTAATAAGATGTCGCCTGCACCTGCATCTCCTGCTAATTTACCACCCTGAACAGATGCTCCTAATGCAACACATTCGTCTGGGTTTAATGATTTGGATGGCTCATGTCCTGTCAATTTCTGTACTTTTTCCTGTACCGCCGGGATACGTGTGGATCCACCTACTAATAATACTTTTCCAAGTTCAGAAGCTGAGATTCCTGCATCAGATAACGCTCTTGTTACAGGCTCTGCTGTTCTTTCTACAAGGTCATGTGTCAATTCATCAAATTTTGCTCTTGTAAGGTTCATATCAAAGTGTTTTGGACCTTCTGCATTTGCTGTGATGAATGGCAGGTTGATGTTTGTTGTTGTTGCGGAAGAAAGTTCTTTTTTCGCTTTCTCTGCTGCTTCTTTTAATCTCTGAAGTGCCATCTTATCTGTAGATAAGTCGATTCCTTCTGCACGTTTGAATTCTGCTAACATGTAATCTGTGATCTTCTGGTCAAAGTCATCTCCACCAAGTTTATTGTCACCTGCTGTTGATAATACTTCGATAACTCCGTCACCGATCTCGATGATAGATACGTCGAAAGTACCTCCACCTAAGTCGTATACCATGATCTTCTGTTCTTTTTCATTGTCAAGTCCGTAAGCAAGTGCTGCTGCTGTTGGCTCATTGATGATACGTTTTACATCAAGACCAGCAATCTTACCAGCATCTTTTGTTGCCTGACGCTGAGCATCGTTAAAGTAAGCCGGAACTGTGATAACAGCCTCTGTTACTTTCTCTCCAAGATATCCTTCTGCATCTGCTTTCAGTTTCTGAAGTACCATTGCAGAAATCTCCTGTGGAGAATATTTCTTATCATCGATCGTTACTCTGTAATCAGTACCCATGTGTCTCTTAATAGAAGAGATTGTCTTATCAGCATTTGTCACTGCCTGACGTTTTGCAGGTTCTCCAACGAGACGTTCTCCTGTCTTTGTAAAAGCAACAACCGATGGTGTTGTTCTTGCTCCTTCTGTATTTGCGATGACTGTCGGCTGTCCACCTTCCATAACAGCTACACAGCTATTTGTTGTTCCTAAGTCAATTCCAATGATTTTTCCCATGATGAAATCCTCCTATATTTTATACTAAGTTTACTTACTCTATCTATTGTTGATAAAATTCAAAATGCTTTATGCATCTTAAATGAATTTTTAATTTGCTACTTTTACCATACTGTGTCTTACTACCGTATCTCTGTATGTGTAACCTTTCTGGAACTCTTCTACAACGATATTCTCCCCGACTTCCTCATCTTCTACATGCATCACTGCATTGTGGAAATCCGGATCAAATTCATTTCCAACTGCCTCAATCGCTTTCACTCCGACAGAATCCAGTGTCGTCATAATCTGTTTGTAGATCATCTCCATACCGGAAACGAAGGAATCTTCTTTCTGCTCTTCTGTAACAGCTCCGAGTCCTCTCTCAAAATTGTCTACAACCGGAAGAATCTTCTCGATAATATCTTTTGCCCCGATCTCGTACATCGCTGATTTTTCTTTCTCCGTACGCTTGCGGAAGTTATCAAACTCTGCCATCTGACGTGTGAGCTTATCTTTTAATTCCTCGATCTGCTCATCTTTTTTATCTTTTTTCGGCTTTCTTTTAAACAGCCCTTTTGCTCCTTTCTCGGAACCTTCTTCTGCTGTCTCTTCCAAAGCTTCCTCTTCGGATGCTTCGCTGGCAGCTTCTTCCTCAACGGTTTCCTCTGCAACCGCTTCTGTATCTTCTCCCGCTGCTTCCTGAGCGGCGTCCTGTTCCTCTGCCGCTTTCTTTGCTTCCTCTACGGCTTCTTTTACCATTTCTTCCTGTGTCATCTTCTTATCCAATGGTCGTACCACCTTTCTTATGATTTTTTATGAAATATCGCATCCAGTTCTACCATCAACGTCTTTAATGTCTTCATGACATTCTCATAATCCATCCGCTTCGGACCAATGATTCCAACTGTCCCCTGCATGCCCTGCCCAAGCTCGTAAGTCGCTGTCACAACACTGCAATCCTTCATCGTCTGTACCGGTGTCTCACTTCCGATATAAACTTGAATTCCTTTGTTCTCATCGCTTGCCAGCGTCTGTGTCACAAGTTCTGCCAACTGCTGCTTTTCTTCAAAAGCACTGATGATCTCCTGTGCACTCTGCTTGTCGCTCAGCTCCGGATATTTGAAAATGTTTGTCGCTCCGCTTGTGTAAATCTCAAGGTCATTATCAAGCTGAATCGTATTTGCCACTGCATCAAGCACATCACTGATCACACCGCTGTGAATTCCTGCCTGTTCCTTCAGTCTGGCGATCATGCCAAGATTGATATCTTCGACCGCAATTCCATTCAGATTGGTATTCAACAGCATATTCAACTTCAGCATTGTCTCATTGTCAAGCGGCTCTGCAACCGCCACAATCTTATTCTTAATAATGTTGCCTTCCATGACGATCACCGCGATGATCTGATTGGCATCCACCTGCGAAAGCTGGATGAACTTTAACTTATTCCTATTATAAGTAGGAGCAGAAACCATCGTCGCATAATTTGTACTATTTGCCAGCACTCTCGCAGCCTGCTGCAAAAGCTGTTCCATCTTATCGGCCTTCTGAAGCATCTTCTCCTGCATCTCAGTGATCTCATGCTCCTTATCCTCCATCAGCATATCTACATAAAGCCGATATCCTTTGTCTGAAGGAATTCTTCCCGCCGATGTATGAGGCTGTATGATATATCCCAGATCTTCCAAATCCGCCATCTCATTGCGGATCGTCGCAGAACTTAGATTCAAATCTGTATATTTGGAAATCGTTCTGGATCCTACCGGTTCCCCGGTCTCTAAGTAGGTCTTAATGATCGTCTGCAAAATCTTAAGTTTCCGATCATCCAATCCATGATCTGCTTTCATCTCACACCTCCTCGTTTTTCTTTATTAGCACTCCATTCTTACGAGTGCTAACACCTTACGATTATTAAGATAGCACTATGCTTTTCGTTTGTCAACCTAGTTTACATATTTTTTATATTTTTTGTAAAAAACTATTTTCTATCGAGATTATGTACATTTTTAGAAACTTTCAATCCAAAAAAGCAATCAAAAAATTTCCGGAACCTTTCTATCATTCTGAAAATTTTTCAATTGCCTTTCTATCTGAAACATTTTTATAGGTTATAACAAGAACTGTGCAAGTACATAGTTGCTCAGATCATTTCCTCTCTTTGTCAGGCAGATTCGCTCCTCCTCTTCGCGAAGCAATCCTTCTTCTTTGAGTTTTTCCAATACCTCTCCATATACTTCCTGTATTTCTCTGTGATACCGTTCTCTAAATTTCTGCTTGTTTACCCCCTCTTTCATCCGAAGGCCAAGGAACATTGTCTCCTCCACCTGTGCATTCCAATCTAGCGTCTCTTTTTCCTCCTCGATCTGATCCAACCTTCCATTTGCCCGGATATAAAGATCCGTATCTGAAATATGCTGATACCGCTCGTTTTCAATCAAAGATGCCGCCCCAGTGCCGATCCCAAGGTACTCCACCCTCTGCCAGTATCCTTTGTTATGCCTGCACGCATATCCCGGCTTCGCATAGTTAGAAACTTCATATTGTAGATATCCTGCCGCTTCCAGCTTCTCTGCGGTCAATTCATACATGCGGCGTTCTGCTTCCTCATCCGGAAGCTTTGGGAAGTTCTTGCCTGTATCCATCTGTTTCCCGTCATCAGCCAAACATTTCTCACACTGATTATCCCGCTCTTCTTTTGCGTTCTCCCCATAAATCTCGTAAAATAGCGTCCCTTCCTCAATGATCAGACTATACGCAGAAATATGTTCCGGATTCATTCGGATCACGGTATCCAATGTGTGCTCCCAGGATTCCACTGTCTGCCCTGGGATTGCCGAGATCAGATCTATATTAATATTCTGAAATCCCGCCTTCCTTGCCAGATCATAACTCTCTTCAAACTGCCGCATCGTATGTACACGCCCAAGCAGCTTCAGTTCCTTGTCATCGACCGACTGCAGTCCAAAACTGATCCGGTTGATCCCACATGCCCTGTATGCCTGCAAATTTTCTTTTGTGACCGTACCTGGATTCGCTTCCATCGTAATTTCCGCATCTGCTTGGATCTCAAACACATCCCGGAGCGCATCAAAAATTTCTTTCATCCGACCTCCCGACAAAATCGATGGTGTTCCTCCTCCAAAAAAAATCGTTGTAACTCGATAATTCTCTGCCAACTTTTGATACTGCCTGATTTCTGCCACAAGCGCTGTTACATAGCGATCTATCGTCTCCCTCGGAGCCGGACCGGACAAAAAATCACAATATGCACATTTTTTCATACAAAACGGAATATGAATATATAATTCCAATTCTCTCTTCATGCTCAGTCTCTCTTTCTTTTCTCTATTTTTTATCCGCCTGCACATCTTGTACACGCAAAATTTATTGTTCTAAATATCAGTACAAAGGGAAAATAGATTTCTGCTATCCTGCTTTGAGAAGTTCGCTCTACCTATAGTTCAGAAAAAATAATGCCCTCTATCTTCATCGGCGGATGCTTCACTCGCATTTAGTCTATACCTTCTATTTTAACGTTTTTTATCCCATTACTCTATTTTCTTCTTTCTTCCGGTAGCCCTCTTGTACCCTGCTTTCAAATACTTCTCTCATATATGTCTGATGTTTTCTAAAGAGTTCCCGAAAAGGCAACTCTACTCTGGACAATATTATAGCGATTTTCATTTCCATTTGTAAATATCTGAATAAATTTCTTTTACTTTTTGCAGGAAAACTGTATAGGTCCTTTCCTTTTTGCCTATCCTATCTACGAGGTGAGAAACATGTCTTATATTGCTCCTGAAATACGGGAAAAATTTGAATCCTTATCGGTAAATCTGAAAAATACTATTTTAGAAAGAAATGTGCGGATCCAAAATATCCACGACTTGATCAAAGTGTTGGAAGACATTGTGGCAGAGGATGAATAATTCTCCTCTGCCACAATAATGTTACATAAAATCTTCTTGTTCTTCGATAAATTTCAGAAGCCCTCTGCATCCGTCCAGAACATCCCGATAAGTCAGATCAAAGTTACCGGTGTACCATGGGTCTGCAATATCTCCTTTCCGTTCTGTAAAATCTAGCAACTTGTACACTTTCTGTTCCGGATCCTCTCCTAAAATCCGGTACATATTCCGAATATTCTGCGTATCCATTCCAATTAAAAAATCAAACTCGTCATAGTCGCTTTTCTTAAGCTGTCGGGCACGATGATCCCCACAGAAAATCCCTTCCGCTTCCAACTTCCGGCGCGTGCCATAGTGGACAGGGTTGCCGATTTCCTCGCGGCTGGTGGCAGCAGAATCAATGTAAAAATTAGATTCCATGCCAAATTGGGTTACTAAATGTTGTGCGATGTATTGAGCCATGGTGCTGCGGCAGATGTTGCCGTGGCAAACAAATAGTACTTTTATCATACTCTTCAAATCCCTTCATAACCCTGTAAAGCCCTATGTTTTCAAGACTTTACAGAGTTTATATTTTTGTTTGGTCCTTATACAAGTCTTTATAATCCTATGTAAATCTACATATTTTTTTCGCCAAATGATGTAAAATGTGATGTAAATCAATTTCTATTTTTGCATTTTACATCATCGCTTTTTGAACTTTTTTCTATACATATTTACTCAAATTTCTCATATTTATGGGCTTCTTGATAATTATACCATACATTTAATATTAATCCTCAAAAAATCTGATGCAAATTCAAATGATGTAAATTGTTCAAAATACATCAATTGAGCTTCGTAATTCTTTTTACTTCTGCTCTCGCATCCTCAAATTTTAAGTGAGTATATGTATTCAGAGTTACGGATATATCAGAATGTCCCATCAAATACTGTAACGTTTTTGGGTTCATTCCACTCTTAGCCATATTAGAGCAGTAAGTATGACGGCAAACATGCGGTGTAATAATAGGTATCTGTTCCTTATAAATGCGATTGTATTTTTCTCGGATATGTTGAAAATATTTCTCCCAGTGTAATGCAACCATCGGTTTATTATTTTTGTCTAAATATAAAAATCCAAGTTTACCATCTATAACGGGTTCTGCCTTTACTTTTTTCCGCATTTCTACTATTTTTTTAAAGCATTCATATACATCGTCAGTCATAGGTATCGTTCTTTCACCCGCTGTAGTCTTTGTATTGATAACCTTATATACCATCTGGCTATTTCTTTGCAACTGATGATCTATAGTAATGGTTCTGTCTCTCAAGTTGATATCTGACAGCGTCAATCCTACAAATTCGCTGATTCTCATTCCTGTATGGAATAAAATATATATCCCTTCATAATAACGCGAAAAATGTTTATCATTCTTGATGAATTCTAAGAATTTTTTTTGCTGCTTTCTTGTTATGGCATCTCGGGTAACGCTATCATTAACTACTACCGTCGCCAACTGAAATTCAAAAGGGTTTTTTAATAAAATATCATCGTCTACTGCCATTTGAAAAGCAGGTCGAACAACTCCACGCACTGAATGTATCGTACTATATCCTCTGCCATCTACCTGCTGAAGCTTGATTAACCATGCTTTTGCATCTGACTTTTTTACCTCATTTATTTTCAGTTGTCCAAAAGGCTCCTTTTTTATGATATTTATTACAAAATTATAGTTATTTCTGGTATTATCTTTAACACCTGTTTTCTGTCCTATATATTTTTGTACTAGCTGTAGAACCGTCATATTCTGCCCTGTAATAATGAGCTCTTGTTCTAATTTTCGCTCAATTTCTTTTATTTTTTCTCTAAGTGAAACATCCTCTCTCTTTCCCGCTGGAACTTTATCTGTTGTTACCAATTTCCAGCTATAGATTACCTTTCTCTCCCCAAATGAATTCGTATACTGGTAAATGTATTGCCCATTTTTCTTTTGGCTTTCTCCTGTTTTCAGAATTCTTCCTTTATTATCTCTTCTCTTTTCGGACATATATTCTCCTTTCATAATCCAAAAAGAGCCTTGAAATGATATTCAAATATTATCATATCAAAGCCCCTTGTTTCAATGACTCTTATAAACTTTCTGCATGTTCTAAAAATTCTTCTAGCTTCTTACGTTTTATTAATCTTTTAGAACCTATCCAAAGAACATATTCACATCCATCTTCGTCTGTTAACTGCCTCAATTTGTTTATTCCTATATTAGTAAAAGCTGCCGCTTCTTCCAAAGTAAGGTTTGCTTTTTCCCAAATTGGAACATTTTGATGTTTCTGGTTCATACATCCTCCTTTCCTATAAATCTCTACTGACAAATCCTCAAAATACAAGAACCAGAAAAACAAGTATTTTTTATATCTGTCATTGCCACGCTAGGGAGACTTTGCGTACTATTGTGCTAAGTTCTACACTAAATATAAACAGACTTTTAAGCCTATTCTGTATTTTCTAATAAACTTTTCAATACTTTCTCAAAATATATATTGTTCTGCTATAAGCAGAGTAAAAGTATCGTAGTTTGAATTTCTTTGAGTAAAAATTCTGCCATAAATTATCATTACGTATGTTTCTTTTTCAAACACTCTAACTAATTTTTTGTTCGCCCCATTGAATCTGAAGTTTTCCTTCCTGATCCACACTGGTTGTCATCAAAAGGGAAAATATCTGGGGATTGATGCCGAATCTTTCATATAGTTCTCCGTTTTCTAGCAATTGATTTTTCATAAACAGGTTAAGTTTCTCCTTCGCCAGTATCATCTTTAGCAGGTTCACTTCAATGGAATTTTCATAAATTAAAAATACCACCTGCTTAAAATTTCTGGACGTATACCGGATAAACCGAAAATAATACTGTTCCATAGCCGCATGATTGTAATGAAGCTCTGGTAGGATAATTTTATCCACATCATCTATATTCATAGATTCTGACAAGCTTTGCTGCGTAGAAAGTAATATCCCATTTTCTGTCTTTCTTAGTTTTTCTACAATCCTCTGCCGCTGCTTGCATGGAACTTTATCCCCTGTGATATAAAAGATCTGCCTTTCTGGAAATGCCTGCTTTAAATATCGGTAATAGGAATCTGCCACTTCTATTCTGCGTACTCCAATCGCAACCTTCTCATACTTCCACATCTGCAAAAGACGGATTGCTTTTTTTACCTTCGTAGGTATTTCATTGCTATCGTATTCGTATGCAAGAGAAGGATCTGCACATATCTTCAGAAGGAGCAGCAGTTGCTGCAAAATCCGAAACATAGAATCCTTTCGTGCATTGCCGCAAGCTGCAAAATACTTCCTGCGGATTTTATCAAACTCTTTTACTGCTATTCGATACACTTCTTTTTCCCTTTCGCTAAAAGAACAGGTTTCCTGGTAAATCTTATAAATTTTCCTTCCTACCACTTCTTCAAAATTTTTTGTTATGACTGTTTTTTCTAATAATTCATCTAAAAATGATGCATTATAAATATCCTGATTTGCCTTCTCCAGACCAAACACTGTAATCTTCTTTGGTAAATAGGAATAAGAAAACAGTTCATACCCTCTTTTATAAGCTGGAAATGGCTGATTCAAAAAGAAGTTCCTATTTTTTTCCATCTGTCCGTTTTTGAATCGGTAGATCCATTCATTCTTTGCCAGATAATGAATAGAGTTGTTATAAAGCAGTTCTAATTGAGGTGCTGCTTCTACCACGTTATTTCTTGTCAGTGTTCCTGTTGCCAGCACTTTATATCTGCATTTTCGAAAAACAGAAAGCATTGCTTTTGTACGTTTTGAACTTCCGTTGGTAATTGCATCACTTTCATCAAAAATCAACATGACTTTCTGACAGCGGATACGTAACAGTTTTTTCATCTCCCTTTTTAATTCCGTAAGCAGATTGATAGTCAAGAGCACAATCTGTCCTCTCTGTACCCTTTTTATGTCCTCCCTCTTCCGAATACGGTAAAAATCAATCTGATAGTCTTCCAATATTTCTTCCCATGTATTATTGATTGCCAGGGCTGTGCCGACAATGAATATATTCCGGACAGGATTATATTTCATTCTGTACTGCGCCATTGCCAGTGTACAAAGGCTTTTTCCAGTTCCCATAGAAAACTGTAGGGCAGCGTATCGTTTCTGCAGCAGTTTATTCACTTCTTTTTTCTGTACAGCATTCAGATATTTGACCTCCCCTGTCATTTGACTTGTTACATGCCAATTTTCCAGATATTCTGCAATTTTGTCATCCTGCTTCATTTTCTCAAAAGGTGTTTCCTGCAATGCAAATTCTCGCCGTTTCTTCTTTAAGAACTGCTCAAATCCAGGAACTTCTCTTTTGGATAATACAAAAGAATTGATAGAACCCAAATTCATATCGGTCCCATTTTCCCGATAATCCTTTTCTTTAAATCCATAAGTTGTCTTTACAATCCGGATTTCATTCCTGTATGTCATATTCGCAGAAGATAAAATCCCCTTTAATTTCCGTAAAACATCTTCCGGCTGTATTTTAATTTTTTCCCACTCCTGCCAGGAAAGTTCCTCCGGTTTCGTCTGCTTCAGGTATTTCTGCAAAATCGTTTCTGCTAGTCCAGCTTTATGAGTGATATTTCGATTTCTTTTGATATCAAACAAAAGTTTCATCGTTTTTTCCTGAAATACCTGTTTCTGCTTTGCCTCTAAATCTGTATTCTGACATTCAAAATAAATATTTGCAGCATTTTTTCTCCGTTCCTGAAGAACCGGTAACACATGAGTTTGATAAATTTCTTGGGGATGTTTCAGAACCTCTTGCTTTGTGGTATAGGGTCTTTCTGTTACATACTGACTCTTTTTCTGCAAAATCATTGCTTTTGTCCGAAAAGATGTCACACCATACTCTTTGAATGCATCTGCCGGCAAAGAAAATTGTACAATCAAATTAAACATGTGACTGATTTCTTCAATATCCCCTTTATTTGAAAAATCATCTGAAAGGAAACTTTCCGGGACCAGCAAAACCAAAAGTCCTCCGTTTTTCAGTACCTGATATGCTTTTTTACAATAATACATCTGGGAAGATACCGGTGCTTCTTTTGTTCCCCATTCCAGATGAAAGGGCGGATTTCCAAACACAATATCCCCGCTTAAAACAGGGGAATACTGCCGGATATCGCCATATTGCAGGTTTGCCTTCGGGTAGAGGTACTGGGCAATCTTCACCGCTTTCATATCAATTTCTGTTCCATAGATATTACTTTCTGTAGGAAGATAATTAAAAAAATCTCCTTTACCATAAGTCAAATCATAAATTATATCCTTCGGTTCCGGTTTGACGCAGGCAACAAGAAATTCACATATTTCCGCTGGTGTAAAAAACTGTCCCTGCTCTATTTCTTTTTTCGCTTCTGTATAAGCATGAAAATTTTGAAAGTCTTTCCTGTCCAGTCCATGCAGCCCACCATTTCCCATATATACATTAAAAATATCCTCTGGTGTGATCCCATATAGTTCTGCTTCATGGTTTTCCACTAGATACAAAATTTTCGCATTCAATTTTTGCCTTTGCTCCATTGGTATTTGAAGTCCCTTATCTCTTTTGTATTTTCCCATTAGGCCGCCTCCTTATAGCCGAGATACTCTTTGGCAAAAGACAATGCATGTACACCACTGGCAAAAACAATATCCCATCTGCCATTTTTAAAATACTTAAATTTAACAACTTTCTTTCCAAGCGCAGGGTGTTCATCAAAAATCCCTTCTTTCTCCTTTTTCTCGCTATATGAAAAACTTACAAATCTTTCCAGCCAGCCATCATAAATAGAAACCTGTTCTTTACTGGAGTCAAAAAAAGTCAATGCCCGTAAAAGTGCTTTATATTTTTCACTATCCAGACAGATTTCGTATTCTCCCCAAAGATCTGTTTTGCTGCATAACAGGTTTTGAATGGACAGTTTTTTACTTTGCAATTTATATTTTGCATAGGTCACTCCTGCTTTTGCATCTGTTTTAATCTCCTGCTCCACTTTCTCCTGAAAACTAAAACCGCCCAGATAAGAAAAAATATCATCCAAAATCAACGGATACTCAATTCTGGCAAACAAAACTTCATGAAGATTTTCTTCTTTCTGTTTACAGCATTTCTTCCTTTCTTCCCGATAAATTTGCTTCTCTTCTTCTGTTAAAGAAGAAATCCGCTTATGTAATACGGGTTCTGCCAGAGTCTGCAGGGAAATATAGCGTTCATACGAATGTTTCTGTATGGCAAGACCATATTTCCGGTTAAAGAAGGAAATAATGGTTCTGATAAAATGATTATGCACCTTTTCCATCAGTTCTGTTTGTTTCTTTTTATCCATACAAATCAGGTTCTGTTGGTACACCCTGTCTGCATATTTCTGTACCTTTCCATAAAAGGTCAGTTCCTGCTGGTGCAGTGTTTCCATATCTACAAACATACTTAAAAAATGATTTCTGGTACTGTCATATAATTTTTGCTGTATCTGACAAAATTGCTGGTCTTCTTTGGACAGCCTGGTCTTATTTTGGATTTTGACACGTTGTAATTTTTCCAATACATCATTCATATCTCTGTTCCTTTCTCTTCATAAGAAAAGGCAGAAGAATGTTCTAATCCTTCTGCCTGTGTTTCTATTCTCTTAAAATTTTTATATTCCTATGCAGCCTTTTTTTCTTCTTCTCCTTTTAGAAGCCTTAATTTTTCTTCTGCATAATGAACAAATTCTACCATTTCCTGCGGATAACGAATCCGCCCTTTCCCCTGACATTGCACAATCTTCCCTCTTCTCCAGTCAACCGTAAAAAAAGGCTTATCCGGATCGGTCTTTTTCCTGATAAAATACACATCACATTCCCGATTGGCAATATGAGGGATATAACTTCCTACACAATGTCCTAACGCCTGCCCTTCTTTTCGGATTTCCTGACAATTTTCAGGAACTTTTAAAAGATAATCCTTATCCTGAATTTTGGTATCCAGTAGTTTTATATCTTTCTTTAAAAGTTGGTTCACGGTTCTTCTTTCTTTTGCCTGTTTTCTTCTTTCCATCTTATCTTGTTGTTTTTGATACTCCAGGAAAGTCTTGTCGTGAACATCTTTAAAGTTTTTTGGAAACAGAACGTATCGGCTTTTCAGATCATATTCCAATTTTTCTGCCCACTCAATATAATCTTTCCAGCTTCTTATATACGTCTGATAACATTTCATTTCCACATGACTGATACCAGATACATCACCGGACAACTTATATGCCTTTCCTTTTTTTTCTTTTTCAATCTGCTTTGCCAGATAACTCACAATTTTCCGAATAGATGCATACTGGTTTAATTCCAAGAAATCTCTATTACTCTCAAAAATTTTACAATATGCAAAAATTTCCTGTTCCGATAAATGGATTTTTAATTTTTCCATTTTCTGTAAAACGCCCCATTCTCTTATCCCCATATTATACTTACTTAGGATAGAGCAATATCGTGAATTTATTCCTAAGAAATGTCTTGTATTCGTTTCCTTTGTTTCTTCCCATTCGTTTGGAAGCTGATATAGGCATTCCAAAGCGATATAAAACATATTCTGCTTCACGAACTGTTCAAGCAATGGGAATTTTAAATATGTCTTCAGATAATATACAACCGGCAGCTCTACAAAACGATTATTTTTGACAAAATAATCTAAGGAGCAATATTCAAATGGTGTTCCTTTAAAAACATTTTTCAAATTATATGGATACACCATTCCAGGCATTTGGGTTATCGTCTGATATGCTTTTATCGTATAATCCAAATGATATCTGTAGTGAAAATACGGATCTATATATTTCTCTTTCCATACATTCTTATGAGCCAAACAGCTATAAACCGGGTAATAAAAATGGAATTTTTCCTGAAATACAGCCCGATAGTCTTCATGATAGGATAATGTATATTCTCCCGTACCATGCGCAGCATAAGATTTTCTAACTTCAAAATGACGTAGTATGATTCTATCTGATGCTTTTTCAATTTTAACTGCTTCTGAATAATCAGAAAAATATCCTGATTTTCCTTTTGCTTTAAAAATTGATTTCCGCTTGCAAATGGGACACACATATTCTTTGTTATGCCTTGGTATAGATCTCTCCAATTGATATTCCGATTTACAATGACTACATGTGCAATCTATCATCTTTCTTCTGGAATACTGATAGAAAATATATTGACTTTCTTTTAACACCTCGTATTCCAGCCATTTTTCAAATCTCCCAGTCACTGGTTTCACACTGCGAAATAGAGACTCTATATCTTTTATACTTCTTTTTTTTCTTTTTAACGACTTTTCTGCTTTTCTTTTCTGCTGTTCTATTTGTATCAGTTGTATACTGTCTACGGCATCATCTGTACAATGAAAAAACTGTTGAATACTCCTTTTTTCCTTATATGTTCGTATCGCAATCTGAGATATAAATTTCCCCTTTTCAGCTTCCAAGATATCCAAAGTTTTTATAGACCAACGGTTTTCTTTTATAAAATATGTAATAAAGTCTCTATTAGAAAAAAAGATGCGACAGAACGGCTGATATTGCTCCTTTATAATGTTTTCCGCGTCATAAAGATTTAGGATTAAAGTCCGTTTATGTGCTACCGTAGCCTTTTGTACCTTCATCAGATAGTTTTGTCTGCAAAGTTCCATATATTGTTTATCCTTAATACCGGCTTCCACAACAGGTATCTTTTTAAGTAGTGCTTTCTTCATTTTCCTTCTCTCCATTATTATGAAATATATCATCTTCCAAATCTTTTTTTACAGGAATTGCTTCTAAAAAACAGGCTGGTATCTTGAAATATTCTGCAATTTTCTGAAGTTCCCTTTTTAATTCTTCTTCTGCACAAGCCATCTGACATAAGTAAGCGGAAACTTCTGCATTTTTCCAGTATCTTTCAAACTCACAGGACTGAAAAATATCGATATCATCTAAGTTCAAAATTTCCTGTTCCGTCATGCTTTCCGGGCAAAACATCTCCGCATCACGTATATAAATGCTTTTTACCGTAATAATATAGTTTTCTCTTTTCATCCTTTACTGTTCCTTCCTTTTTCTTCTATAAGTTCTGCTTTTTCTGCATCAAGAAACTTTTTCGCAGAATCGCGGATTGCCTCTTTTAGTGCCACATCATATTCCATATGATAATCCTCATAATATTTTTGGAATAAAGTGATGCTTCTTTCCTTGTAATCTTCATTTGCTTTCAATTTGCTATACATCTCTTTTGGAAGACAGTCTTCCATATTTTCCAGAACGCTTTCTTTTAAGTACAAATACTTCTGTTCTTCATACGCCTGAAATAATTCCCACTCTGTCAACAGAATTTTCTGCCCATTTCGAACAATTTCCATACCTTCTTATTCACCCTCTTCTCTCACTTTACGCTGCGGCACTAAGGTTGACCGGAAGAACCAGATATACATAACTGTCTTTTTCATCTCTTACAGTACATGGCGTTTTTGCACTCGTAAAATACATGAAGACTTCCTCATCATCAATCACCCGCAGCATCTCCAATAAGAATTTGGGATTAAACCCAATTCGTAATTTCTCTCCCTCTTTTACAACGAACATACTTTCATTCATAGAGCCCATGTTTGATACTGCTTCCAATGACAAAATATTTTCTTCAATATTTAGAATAATTGGCTTTTTTGCATCGTCCTTCAATAACAAACCTGCTCTGTCAATACACTCCTGTAATTCCTTTTTCTGAACTTTGATTTTTGTTCCATAATCTTTTGATAATAACTGCTCCACTTTTAAATATTCTCCCTCAATCAACCGGGAGATTGCTCTGGTATTTTCTATCTCAAACTGAATATGGTTCTCTGTAAAGTAAACTGCAATTTCCTTCTCCGGATCTCCGCCAATAATCTTGATGATTTCTGCCAGTGTTTTTCCTGGAACAATGACCTTTCGCGGTTCATATTCTTTTTTCAGTTTGATTTTTCTAAGTGAAATACGGTGTCCGTCCAGCGCTACAATTTTCAGTTCTTTTCCATTAATTTCCCACAGTTCTCCTGTCATTGCCTTCTTTGAGGAAGTATCTGCTACTGAAAAAATCGTTTGCCGGATTGCCTCTTTTAAGTCAAACTCTGAAATCGTGACATGATTCTTCCGTTCCATATCGGGAATACAGGTGTACTCTTCTGCTGACTTTACAGAAAGATTATACTTCGTCTTCTTACAGCGTACAGTCGCCTGATCTTTTTCCCCTGTTTCCAGTACGACATCTCCCTCTGGAAGTTTTCTTACAATCTCCCCAAATACTTTTGCCTGGATTGCAATACTGCCTTCCTCTTCAATGTTTCCCGGCATTACTGTTTCAATCCCCAATTCCAGGTTATTCCCGGTAAGGGTAATCTCCTCTTTTTCTGCCCGGAGCAAAAGACACTCCAAAATAGAGGTGGTTGCTTTTGCAGGAACTGCCTTTGATACAGTCTGAACTGCCTTTGCTAAATCTGTCTTTTTACAAATAATTTTCATAAAATAGTTCTCCTTTCATACAACGATAATGTCTGCTTTTAAAAACTGAATTTGTCCTCCTTTCCATTTCTGCATACAAAAAAAGACACAAAAAACCATACGATTCTTCATGTCTTTCTTTCTATTTCTCAGGATATTCCTTAAAATACTGCTTTTGGCTTCTGCCAAAATGAAATACTAACTACAAATTTTTCCATTTGTAAAAATATATTCAACAATATATTAACACAATATATAGTTTTTTACAATCCATTTTTTCTATATATTGTATGCATAATATTCCCTTATAAAAACTCTTTTTGTCCCATGTTCAAAAGGAACTCTTTAATCGTATCCCTCTCCTTTTCTTTACATAAAATGCTTTTATTCTGATATAGGTAAATCATCTGCTCGGTCACATCTATTATAAAATCCTGATTGACAAGATATTCTCCGGAAACGTTTAGAAAAGAGGTCTTTTTTCCTATTGTTTCCAATACTTTCTCTGTCAGTATATAACCCGATTTTTTCTCTCCTTTTTCTGTACAAATATCCCCGGTTTTTAAATCAATATAAACAACTTCGGATAAACACATAGCCCATGCAGAATCCATGCTTTGATCAAACAGGAAAATCGTTTTCTTTGGAAAATACTTTCTGAAAAAATGCTGGTAGATATTTAAACTTTCTACCTGTTCTTTTTCCGTCAAATAATGTGCTGCCTTATATTCATATCCATAAAAAGCCCGATTCGTAGACGTTCCGAAAAAGTAGAGAGAAGTTTTTTGTCCTGTTTCCCGGATATATTTGGCGACTGTCAGTCCACAATTATCTATCGTATCTTCCAAAAACACGATATCCATAGGACTTTGTTCATTTGCTTTACGCAAAGCCTCTATCGTAGAGTATTCATAAATCGCATATATGTTATCTGGCTGACACGCTTCCTTTCGGATCTTCTTTCGGATATCACCCAGAAGCTTGCTTTCTTTTTGGTAAAATATTGCAATTTTCATCATTTGTATTCCCTCCCCTTTTTCTTTTAGAATAGCATGCTCCGGTAAAACCACAAGGTTCTTTGTTTAAATTGCCTTTTTTATTGCGTAATTGGCTGTTCATGGTATTTTTTAGGGGGCATGTCACCGACACACCCCCGCCATCATCAAATTTCTATGCTACAAATGTGAAAAATTTTTCTTCCACATTCACACGACAGACTCTGTCATTTTCCAGTTCACGATACAGTATGGAAAATACTTCCACTACTTCCTGAATGCTCAATCCTTGAATTTCTATGTTTCGAAAAAGCTCTCCCAAACATACATCGGAATCTCTGTATGCTTGCCGTACAAGGTTACAGGCATCTTCTATCGTCTTCACCGTAATACAGATTTCTTCCACTATATGCTCACCCTTTCTTTTTACTGCCAGCTCTGTTTTAGGGTCTTTTAGTAAAATGCCCATTTTCAGCATATCCTGTTTCCAGTCCTGATAGAAAGGATATTCCTGTTTATTAACATATTTGCGAAACAGTCTGTATACCCCTCTTTCTGTATACATTCCTTCCAGATTCTCCTCATAACAACCATACTGGTTTTTCTGCCGGATATGTTTTAATTTCTGCAAATTCTTATCCGGTATATTTTTTGTCACTATTTGATATTCTTTTTCCATATTTCTCCTTTTCTTCTAAGCAGCTGCTTCCTGTTCTGCTTTCAGCACATCTGACAGATACTGGCCCTGATATTTTCCACCTTTCATCACCACATGATCCTTATAAGCAGCAGAAAGCTCCGTAGTCCATAGTGTAACCTGCGTTTTTGTAGGATCTTTTTCCTGGTTCCTTATCTTTTTCAATACATTCTTTTTCCATTTCTTTAAAAATGGTTCTGCCTCTTCATAGTCCTCTCCCGTTCTGTTATAGTCCTTACTTTTTTGTACAATGTTTCCATCTGGTTCAATTTCCATCGTATAAAATTCCTTTTCCAATTCTTCCTGTCTGCGTAAGAAAACAATATAAGAGGTTTTTCTGCTGATCCGGTCAAAATAGCATTCCTGAGTACCTACACAATGATGCAATGCTTTTCCTTCTTTTATAATATCTTCAATCTTTTGAGGAACCAGCACTGCATATTTTTCATCTTTCAGTGACTGATAGATGGGCGTGATTTCCCTACAAACCTTTTCCAGATTTGGAAATTTCTCCCGTAGTTCCTCTGCTCTCTGCTTTGTGTCTATTTCCTGCAGGGCTATTACCGCCTCATCATGCCTTCTTTCTAACTCCCGTGGTCTATAAACGATGGAGTCCTTTAGATTTTCTCCTATTTTTTTTGCCATGGACAGATAATCTCTCCATATCGTCAAAATCTTCTCTACGGGCAGCCCGCTTTCCTTTTCCATTCTTCTTAAATAATGGTAAATCTGCTGTGGCGACATTTGATTTTCAATAAAGGCAACATCTATTGTGGAAATATTATGTTTTTCAAAATAACGAAGTATATCCTCTGAAATCCACTTTTGTGTATTCTTCATCTTTTGCAGCCAGGATAAACCAGCTATTCCGCCGTCCATTTTCACCAACTGCTTTAGCAGGCAACTATTGATTCCCAAAATTTCTATCAGTTTTCTATGATTTGGAAGTCGGCTCTTTTTATGGATGCTTTGGATCACAAACTTTTTCAATCCCGCCTTTGCAGCTTTCTCAATAGCCGGACAATGATAACGGTATAATAAATACGTTTCCGGTTCTACCATTTTCATGTTCTTTTGAAGTTCGTATAACCCGGAAGTCTTCAAAATTCCCTGGTTCAAAGAAAATAAGGTTCTCTGATATAGCGTGCCTTTATTCCCTTCAAAATCATAATGGTACTCTGCATATAAAGACTCTCTCCACCGATAGGAGCCATCCTTATATTGTCCATAATAATATGCTGTCTGGGAAAAATCTTTTTCTACGATTACCCTTCTGGTTTCAAACCAGCTTATTTCCGGAACAAAGTCACGCTTTTGATGAAATTTTGCATAGACGTTAAACTTCCGAATCACCATTTGATTAGTTCCGAACTTCTGCAACAAATAGGTGCACTCTGCTTTGTGAATAATCCTTTTTTGCATTTTCTTGGATTTATATTGTATTCGCTGTCTACACTTCGGGCAGATACCATATTGATTATGTTTTGGTAAAATACCCTGCACTCTCGTGTTGCATCTGCTGCAATAGCCTTCTCCTTTTCTTTCCGGTTTGTAGAAAATATAGTGCTGCGTAATGGCCGATTTTCTGCACCACCTTTCCCAATCCTTTGGAAGTACCGGAATTTGGGACATTACCTGATCCCATTCATTGGTTTCTTGTCTGCGCCTTTCCTCTATCCTATCCCATAAAATATCCGTTTGAAACTCTTCTATAATACTTCTGATAGAACTAACTTTTAAAGGTGTCCATCTGCTACATTCTGTGTCAAAATATTTCCGGAATAATGCCCAATCTCTTTTGGTACAGTGATAAAAACTCCCATAAAAATAGCCCATAATCTTTATAATTGTGGCTGTTCTCCACTTTGCTTCTCTTGGAAGGTACGAAAGATAGGTACGCTCCTTTTTATTTAAGAATACAACTATCTCCGGCTGCACTTGTCCGGCAAGCATTTCTTTTATCCTGAAAAATGAAACTGCCAAAATCTCCCCTTTTTTACAAATCTTTACAGATACTTCATATTCAAACTTCCTCATTTTCATTTTCTTTTGTAATCTCTGTTTTCTGGATTTTTTTTCTTCCTTTTTGGAAAACTTTAACATCTTTTTTGTTGCCTCTAAACAGCCGATTTCCAATAATTCTGTTTTTCTCATTTATTCTTCTGCCTTTCTTCCATCAAAATCATAATAAACATTTGGAACATATTCTTTTCCGTCAATTATGATGACTGAAAAATTAACGATATTTCCCTTAATATCTTCCCTGATGAGAAGAAGGATTGTATCTTTCCTCCCTTTTCCGATGGGATGTTTCCCACGCACCACTGTAAATCCACCCATGGAACTTCCTTTTTCTATCTGTATGATTTTACTCGGCCTTCTGTGTGGATACTGGAGCATATATGCAACCCCTTCTATTAAAAGTTCCAATAACGTCAGTCTTCTGACAATCCGAAGCTGTGTGCAGGCAATTTTGCTGTCATCGCCCTCTTCCTGGCGTTCTCCGGCAACTTCAACCACACAATACTGTGCTAAATCCGGATTGCTATAGTAAATCAGACAGTCCAGCGGGTTTTCTGCACAATGAAACCCCGTTTTTCTGCAGGCAGCCTTTTCTGTATAATTCCATTCTGTTTCTTTATATTGAAACCCCAAACAACTCAAATTCTTCTGAAACGCTTTATACGCAATCATTTTTTTCCTCCGTTTTTTCTCCATCTTCCAGCATATCAAAAAGAGAAATCTGACTGTCTTTTTTGGTCTTGCTTTCCTTTACAGAAGTCTTCACGCCTTTTACAGCAGTTTTTTCTTGTGCTTTTCTTTTTCTTTCCCGTTCTTCCTCTTTCTTTTTTCTTTCTTCCTCAGCATCATCTAACGCATAGTATTCTTCCAGCCAATGGTACACTTTTTGGGAACTGACTGCGACTCCTGCACCATTTTGCCCGTTTCGATTCTGTTGCAGGTAGTCTTTTGATTCTTCATATACTCTTTGCAGAATGAAATTAATTGCTTTTTCCAAAGATTTATGAGGTAGCAGAATCTGTTCCCCTAAGGTTTTCTCTTCACAGCGTTCCATAAGATACTGCCCTAAAGCCACTGCCAGCCCTGGTCCTTCAAACTGATACATTTCTTCCGCAATCTTTTCAGAAGCAGTAGAAAAAATTTTTTCTTCCAACGGCACTTCTGCCAGCCGCAGCCTTTTTCCCTGCAAAAAATCCTGCATATCCTTTTCCGGTATCAGCCATTCTTTACAAAGCTCCTGCAAACGTGAAATTTCGCCTCTTGCTCTTAAACGGTCTGCAACCATATTCAAATCTTTTGTATTTTCTATCATTTTTCCAAGCATTCCTATTTCCTCCTATAAAAGTAGGAAGGGGGATTCCCCTTCCCATCATGCCGCTTTTTCTAATTCCTCTCTTTTTGCTCTGATTTCCGTGTCTTCTTCCTCAATAATGCTGATCATTTGGATCAGGAATTGCTTGCACCACGCATTTCCTTCATATTTTTTGCCAATCTTACTGGCTTCTTCAATGATCTGTTCCCATTCGCTGTCCTCTCTCCGCCCTTTTCCTCTATGCTTCTTATAGAAATCATAAATCTCATGCATCGCCTTATGCATATCAATTTCTACCGTTGTTTCCAAATTAGAAATCAAGGTAATAATAAATTTATGGTTATGATATTTTTTTAGAAGTCCCTGGATTCCCAACATGGATTTTCCAAGATAAACCCCATAAAAATCGCCTACCATACTTGCAATCATTTTTTGATCTGTCACCCTGTTTCCTCCTTTCAATTAACGAATAAATTCTTCTAATATCATCTGATTTTTCCAACTGGATCTTTTCTTATTTCCGGCGCTTTCTACACCCTTATTTATTCTAGGAAGTTCTTTTATTTTTTGATAAACCTCCGCCAGCATTTTGTCCAGTTCGTCTTCCTTTGAAAAGATACGCATTCCAAGAATGTCTTTTCTCTTTACGCAAACCTCTAATTTCTGAATTTTTCCGACCAAAAGATCAACTTGAAGTTTTCTCCGGTCTGTTTCCCTGATTTGAGGGCGCTTCACAAGCACATATCGAAACTGCTGGCTCTGCTTATATTTCTTTACCAGCCTTTGCGCAGTTTCAAAAATTTCTACTTCTCCTGCCATATAATCATCTTTGACAGCCTGTGGAATTTTCTTTTTATACCTGTCACAAGCAGTTGTACCAGAAAAATAATTCTCATGGACTTGCACCAGTTCCCTTCTGATTTGGTTTAATACTTCTCCGTCTGTGGTTAGGTTTTCTTCTGTTCCAAACTGGTATATCTTTTTCCAGTCATACAGTTTCTTTTGAAAAACATCTTCCCACTTTTTTGAAGGCTCTGGTTTCTTTTTCTCTATTTCTTTCACAATGTTTCCCAACTCCCTTTCGATGGATAATTCTATTTGTCCAGTAACCTGTATTTCTTTTGGGGGATTTCCATATAGCCACCACCTGTAAACATCTTCGGCATCTTTCCATGTAGCACTTCCATGTGTTCCTTCCTTATGGTAAGAAAGCATTCGGTCAAACGCCTTTAAATAAGCCTTTTTAAACATAGGATAGCGCGCCAGTTCTTTCTCCCGCTGCTTGGTGGAAGCCAGTGGACACCCAATACAGCCAATCCTTGTAAAGCCCTCATCATAAAGGCTGCAATAAGTTCGGATATGTGTATGGATAAACTGCCACACCTCATCATCTGTCCAATCCAAGATTGGATTTAACACCCGTTTTCCTTTTATCTGGCAATTTTCTATCTGCCTTCTTTTTTCGTCATTGTCGCTGTTTAAAATAACCTTTGGTTCAGACGGTCCTTGTATTTCTGCAAATCCTCTTTTTCTTCGTTTCCTGCTTTCTGCCCAACGCACACCAGTGACTACAAACCGTCCTTTTCCTCCTCTTTCTTTCAATTCAGAGCAGCAATAACGCATTCTTCGTGTGGGCGGATAATGCTTTTGGCTAATCAGTTCCCACATGGTTGTATCAGGCTGATTGATAATAACCGCAGGATACATTTTTCGGATAAAATAGACCAATTCCGGGGGATCTACGGTTGTAACATTATAATAAGCCTGAAACTTTACTTTTGCCTGTTTTGCCAGTTCATAAATTACCTGACTGTTTTTCCCACCGCTAAAACATAAATAGTATCCTTCCGGATGCATCTCTATGGCTTTTGCTTCAAACATTTTTAACAGGGTTATGGCGTTTTGGATTTTCTTTTCAATGCTAAAAAAACTTAACTGTTCCATTTTTTCTCCGTTCTTTACAAAAAGTTTGCTCTAAACGGAAAAGCCATGCTTGTAGGTGTGTCTTTTTACACTGCCTGACCTTCACTTTCGAAAAACAAGCCCGCAATGGCCGGTTTTCCTAAGCAGCAACCTGAATTTCTCAGGATAAGAAAAAGTGGAACACTTTTACGACCGGATATCCAGTATCCCATACGCAATTTTTTGAATTTCCAGAATTTGTACATTGGAAATTTTGCGGTAAGGTTTTCTGGCATTCTGTTCCGCAATCCAGTCCTTTAATAAAAGTTCTGCCTCAAAATCTACTTCGCTGTACTCTGCCAGGAAAGCATATTTTTTCGCCTGCCTGTAATTTCCCCTTACTGTCATATAAGAAAGAGAAATTTCATATAGTGGCAGCAGTATGTTCGACGAAAGCATCTGCATAGGATGCAGTCTTTTCAGCTTTTCACGATAATACTCTGTCTGGGGAAGGGTTCCTCCAACTGCCACCTCATGAAATGACAGAAGATCTGCCAGTTTATGAAGGTGCATATTCTCACGCTCCTTTCTTTTCTCTGTAAAAACATCCATTCTTTTCCAACTGATCCAGCCTTTCTAAAATTTCTTCCTCTGAAAGACATTCTCCTTGTTTTTGATGCTTTAATTTTCTATACATCATTCTTCTGCAGACTGGGTGAGCCGGTCCATAATCATAAAGATATCTTGCTTCTCTTGCATTCAGATTACAAAAGATTGCAATCAGCAGCTGATAATATCCTGCCATTGTTTCATCTTTCATACACACCTCTTTCCTATCGGTATTTTAGCCGAAACGTTCCTCTTGCTAAAGGCAGAAAACAATCGGCATGTTCATATAAAGTTGCCCGAATTCTCGCCTCATAATTTTTATTCTTTTTGGCTTTCGGGTGCTCTCTTAATTCCTGATATAGCTGCTTTAACGTTGCATGTCCATTTAACTGTTCCAGTGTCATCCGCAATAAATGAAACCACGTCAGTGCAATGGAGTCCTGTTCTTGTATCTGGAATATTCCTTCCCTTCTAATTGAAAATGGTACAAGAAGAATTTCTTCTTTTTGAAAAAGCACCAGTGTTTCCGTCACAATAGGAATAAAGGGTTTTCCGGAATACTGTGTCTTACTGGAAGTGCAATGAAACTGCCCCTTAACAATCCAGGACTTCATATTTCCAATATGAAGCATATCTGCTGCAATAGAATGAAAGATGCCTTTCTGCCGGATATCTCCTACCAGAATTGCCAGATACCCATTCTGTCTTAGGCTGAAATACAGTTTTTTGATCACATAGTTCAGTTTTTCAATATAATCTTCATAATTTTCACATCTGCTCAAATCATCTTCATGCGGCCTGCCCCACATATTTCCGGAATACTGGATAATATCATGGTAAGGTGGGTGGAAAAAAATCAGGTCTGCACTATGCGCAACTTCATCCTTTAATGCATTCCAGTTTCCAATCCCCTTTGGCGGATGTGGGTTTAAATCGTATAAGACAGAGGGAATATGCAATTCCTCTGCCACATCTTGACTGGTCCCAGAACCACTCATGGGATCCAAAAATAAAAAATCCTTATTCTTTTCATATCGCCTGCATTTTTTTACAAACTGAATGAGTTTCGCTATAACCTGCGGGGAACAATTTCCTCTCCACTGATTGCTGCCTCCTTCTGCCCGTTCCGGAAATGCCATAAAAGAAGTCAGGTCTTGTCCTACGCAATGCGTAAGCTCTCTTGTTCCTAACGTCTGTACAATCTGTTTCCAGTCGGAACCAAATGCTGTGCGTAAAATTTTACTTGCACGCTGTAAATCACTTTCCTGCACATTGTCACACTCCTTTCTACTGCATATACAAAAAACGATACAAAAATCCCTTCTGATTTTCATATCGTTCTCTCTGCTTTTTATTTTTCTTTCTTCTCCTTTCCAAAAGGCAATAAAAAAAGCATTCAAAGAATTTCTTCCTGAATGCTTTTGATATACGCACTTTTTAATTAAGTATCAAAACTTCAAAACTTCATTCTAACCTTATGGTCAGAAAAAAATTGCAATTCTTCTATAATGAAGAATAAAACTGAACTACAAATTCATAGTAACATAATAAATATTCTAAGTCAATATTTTACTACTATAAGAAATAAAGACCTAAGAAATAAAGATTTCACAGTTTCTAGTTTCATTTTGTTTTAATCAATCTCTCTTTGTTAAGTCACACAGTACTAATAAAAAGCAAGCATATCGTGCATAACAGATTCAATCTACTTCACATCTTTTTTATACCCTTATCTTAATACTACAAGTCATCATATTATCAATTGCATAGCCATAACAATTGCCCAAATTATAAATACAATACAATTAACTCTTGTCAAGACATACAAAATTTTACTTTCTTTTTCTGGTTTAACAAATAAACATCCACTGAGACATACAATAATAATAATATAATTTATATAAGTTAAAATATTTCTAGGTATTCCTCTATATAAAGAGAAAAAATATCCGATATATGCGAAGGTCAAAAGAACCTGTATCCCAATTTTAAACAATCTAGTTTTTGTGTTCATAAAATCCTCCTTTATTCCCATCATTCATAAAAGCTATTTACCAATCAGCTGTATTTCCCTTCCATCTTTATCAAGAAACGAAAGATAATCACTAAAGCTTTCACATCTTAACATACCACTTTCTTTCCAATAATCTACCTCTCTATTTCTAACTTTCTGAGCCTTTAGAAGTTCATCTTTCCAAATCATGCATTGTTTCATACAACTAAAATTGTTTTCCAAAAATTTATTAGATTGAGGTGGTAATTCAATATATTTTTTAATTCTCTTACTAATTTTATCTGATATAGAATTTAACCATTGCTCGTTATTTAGTTGATTCGGTATCTGACTACCATTTGCAGTCGCTATTACATTACCTCCCATAAAGGTCATGATCTCACTTAACGGTTCTATTACTGTTCTATAACCATTACAATCACAAGTACTTAATACAACTATAGGTTTCCCCTGTAGTCGAAGAGTATGAACCCACCATGAACATCTATCCAATATTATTTTTAAATCCGCAGTCATATAATGCACATATACAGGAGATGCCACTATACATAAATCTGAATCTAATATTTTCTTTTGCAACAAAGGTAATTCATCTTTTATCGTACACTCTATTGTACTAAAACAACTTCCACACCCAATACAAGAATGAATTTGAAAATCCTGTGGAAAAATATATTCAATTGAATATTCTTCCTTTGGCAAATCTCTTAAAATAGCTTGAATAAAACTAACAGTATTGCCATGTTTTCGCCTGCTACCAATCAGAGCAACAATTTTTTTCATCTTTTCTCCTTCAAAATCTGATTTTCTGATGTATTAAAATCTTAGGTAAGGAGAACATTTTAAATAAATTTCTCCTTACCTTAAAGAGCACATTTGAAACTCTAACTAACCATTTTCAAATGCTTTATTTTTTTTATAAAAAACTCACATATTTTCCTTTAAAAGATTTTTATTTCTGAATAAGTATTAAAACTGATTACTCTTAACACTTTGCAAAAGAAAGAACTCCACTTGCTACAGCAGAAACTGCCCCAATACACGGATAACTAGATGTTGTTATTGTTGCCGGTGTAAATTCCCCTTCAATATCACCGGCCCCTTGCAGCATCCTCATATCCTCTTCTGACAGATCTTCAAAGGATTTACCAGTAAACTCCTCCATATGAATTTTTACCTTGTTAATTTCTTCCGCCACTTTAGCTAAATTAATTTGAGAAACAACTTCGTCAATTTCTTTTTCTTCCACATCCGGATTAACTTTTGCCATTTCCTCTCTAATAATCGGTTTCAAATCAATTCCTTTAAGAATTTCTTCTACGCTTTTGCCGTTTTTTCTCTCCTCATCAATTTTTTTTAAATCAAGGTTCTTAATAACACTTTCAATATTCATATTAGACATAATCTTTTCTCCATTCTTTTTATTTTTTAATCATATACTGATATTTAACATTTTCCTTTAAAGGTTTTCGTAATATGGATGGACGCATATGCTGTAGAAATCGCCACACATACAGGTGTTGTTGTTTCACCTTCCATATCTCCTGCTCCCTGCACCTCTGCCATTTCAGCAACTGTTAAATCATCAAATGCTACTCCTGAAACTACATTGTTTTGGTTGTTTTTGTTCTTCTCGTTGTTCATCTCTTTTTCTCCTTGTATTTTTTATATTTTATAAGTTTTTTATTATTTTCTGTTTATAGCCGCCTTTAAGGCAGCTAATAAATAGAAAACATAATTTTCCTAAACATATGTACCCTCCTCTCATTTTATCTATCAAGACTAAGGATATTAGGAATACTGGATTCTATTTCACCTAATAAACCATATCCAATTCCTGTAATGCCTGTCATTAATCCCAAAACACACTTTTTATCAAATGAATTGATTTTAATACCATTGTCAAGAATGTTTTTCACCATACTAGATAGCAATACGTTTATTTTTTTTCGTGTAGCTACAGAAATCATCTCCGAATTTTGCACTTCTTTTAAAAACAAAAATCTTCCCATATTCCCATGGCAAATACCAGGTTCTTCAAATTCCATATTAATTACGTTATCTACACAATTAAGTAAATCTGCTCTAACTTGATCGTTATCAAACCCATTCTTTAACAAATAGAGTCTTGTTAAACCAATTCCTATTGTTCCGTGACACCAATATGAAACAGATTTTTTCCCTTTGCGCAAATCCTTCCAAACCTCCCCATCAAAGCATTTGTTTTCTAATTCTAAATATCTTTCGACTCGGTCAAAATACTTTTCATTTCCTGTTGCACGATATAATGAATACGCTGCATAAATAACTCCAGAAAAACCGTGTGCAAATCCACATAGTACAATTTTTTCTTTATCCCAAATTTCAGATAACATTTCTGCTTTATCTAAAAAATGTTTTCTTTTTGTCAATTCATAATATCCAAGTAGCACTTGAATCAATGCACTAACTCCATTAACCCAATCTGCTCTCGTATTTTGATTAACTTCTTCTGCAATGTCAGCTAGCAAATTTTCGGCTAGTTCCAAGTCTTCCTCTTTTTTTTCAAGTTTATATTTATGATACAAGGGATAAAGCACAGAATATTTGCCATCATAAGCACTAATTATATAGTTCTTTTCTTTTTTCTTTGGCATTTTAAATATGCTTTTTTCTAAAGCATATTTCAATATTTCCACTTGTGGACTTGTATTGTTTTGAGCATAATACAGGATAAATAGATAAACACCACTTAGCCCATCATAAAGTTCAATTTTCAATGCATCATAGTCCAATGTTCCATCTAATTCATAAAGGAAGTCTTCAAATGCAATAAATTTTCTCGCCTTGTCAAAACTAGCTCGCCTGTATATTATGTCTACAATATTTTTTACCGCTTCATCAATTGTTGCACCTAGTTTTAATGGTTCCTTTTGCATTTTATAAATACCAAGAGATAATTCTAACCGCAACTTTTGATATTTATATTCTTTTTCATCAAATTTTAAAATTCTTTCTTTAACACGCTCTATCGCCGTTTTTTGGTAGTAATTCGGTATGATGAGCTTATCACTTGTTATTAAATCACATGACGAAGTATTATTAAAAAATATAGGTACATCATCTAATAATAAATCTTTAATCTCTGGTAATATCGCAGACTTATTTTTGTATTCAAAAGCCCATAGATTTTCGAAAAGCTTTTCTCTTTCTAAATAATCTCTCATACACTTGGGATGATATCCATACCAAATCATATCCACATATTTTTGAGTGGTTTTGATAACATTACGAACAACAACGTTCGAAAATATATCTTCAATTACTGAAATAATTTCATCCGTATTTTTACAAAAATACTGGCAAATATCCTCGAAGCCTTTTACCACTTCAGACTTATACTGTTCTGCATTAACCTCTGCCCCATTCAAAATAGGAATATTGTTGGATCCGTTCAATTCAAATTCTGTATACTGAAATTTTACCTGATCAGTGTTTTCATTAATTAAACTCAATCCTTTGTAAGGCGATTTTTGTTTACTTCCATCAAATGCACTTATATTTATTCCTTTCCCTTTAACTTCCCCCTCTGCTAATGGTTCAATACGATTTTCATAAGCTTTAAACGGAAGAAGTGCTGTCGATAATACTGAACTGTATTTTTTTTCTGACAATTTTACATAAGGGTTATCTGCCCGCTTAATCGGGCTATCATTTTGTATTAACGTTTCAATGTCTATTAACACAGGAAACTCTCCATGTGCAATGACATTTTCATAATGAAAATCATTTCCACAAAGTAAATAGGCAAGTGCAACATATTCTCCAAATCGATGATAGTATTTTATAATCTCATCTTCTGTTTTGCATTCTCGATTAGATATAAACTCTTCTATGCAGTATTTTTCGTTAGTTATTCTTTTTATTTTATAAAATTTTTTGCCTATTCGTTTTTCTAAATAATCTAAAAACTTATTAAACCGTTCTCCAATTTCCAAGTCCTTATACTTAAATACAAATTCTTGACCATTCAGATTAAACAAAACAACTGTCTTGCCTCTTCCATGACTATCCCCCGCTCCAACAGAAATCTCAGTAACTTGATAAGGCTCCATTATTGAAAATTTATCCCTAAGCTCTGGTAAGGACTGCTGTATAGCCTTAATAAACTGCTTATAATTATCCACATGAAAGAGAACTCGTTCAGTCAGCAGTCTAAGCAACACTGGATATTCTTCATAGAAATTTATTATCGAAGCTTTGCTACCAAATCGCTTTTTCATATAGTACACAAAACGTTCTTTAGAAGTTTTACCCTCAAACTCATATTTCTTCTTTTGTTCATGTAAATCATAGACCAATGTTTTCGAAGCAATTTGTACAAATTCCTCTGCTAAATGAATAAGAAATCCTGCATTTTCAGATATAGTAAAATCTGCTAGCTCAACCTTCTCCATTTCATTTTTCATATAATTCAAAAACGGGCGAAAAGCATATGCAAAATCAATAATTTCTGGTTCCTTTAAGTATAAATATTCATCTCCAAAGATTTCCATTGCCTTTTGATACCAATTCTTTTTTTTATTTGCTTTATTTAAAGCCATAATATCATTTTCATCCAATGTCTTAATTGCTAAATTAAACTTTTCTCTCGAAATTTTTTGTTCCTTTAGCGATAATTCAAACAATTCTTCTGTGCAAAGAGATCTTCTAGATAACCACTTAGAAACATTGTCCTCTTTATAATCGTTATAATGTGATGATAGTATTTCTAATCTTTCTCTACTCGACATTGCATAGACCAGCATATTCTTCTCCATAGCATTCTCCTCTTTAGTCACATATTTTGTACAAAGTTTTTTCTATCTCCTGTTTTTTACTTTGCTATATTCAAATGACTTATCCTTTATAATTTATATTTTTATCATTTTCTATAATCCGAATTATACATTATTTCTTTCTAAATGTCAAATATTTTTATCATTTTGTTATTTTTTTTATCCTTTTTTCAAAAGCTTTAAAAAAAATGGGTAAATAAGGTAAATAGCAAGTTTCCCGGATTTTCATTCCTATTTCGATATGTTATAATACGTTCAGCAATAAATTTGCGTACAACAGCCAAAGATCAATTCCCTCTCGAAATTTTTGTATTCGGAGAATCCATCCCTGTTTTGTTTGGATAGAATTGTTCTGTTCTGGCGGCACTATGTAAATTTATCTGTTACTTTTTGAGAAGTTTCGGCTTTAAGATGATGTTCTCGTTTACAACCGGTAAACCTCCCGATTTCTTAAGTACACCTTCTCCGTAATAAAAGCTGAACACTTCGTATGGGCTACGGTTGTTCAGCTTTTTCCTTTTATAAGAATTAATATGGTTCATCATCAAAAAGATATCCCGTTGTGTCAGTTCATCGAAACTGTTCCCCTTTGGCAGGATACGGTGTATCAATTCGTGATTTACTTCACAGGCTCCCTTTTGATATGGTGCACTTGGATCACAATAAAACACTTTCATTCTATTGCATGGAATTGTATCACGATGCTCTATTTCCTTTGGATTTGAAAACTCACTTCCATTATCTGTAAGAATAACCGGAAACAACTGACTGAATGTTTTTACTCCAAGAACTTTGTCCAGCAAATTTATAATCTCTATTACAGAGACTGATGTATTCGCATCCCATAAAAAGGCTAACATGAAACTGGTTTCTACGAAATGTATCGTAAGAAGGCATTTCCCACCTACATGGCCAATTAAGCTGTCCATTTGTACGATATTCGTTTCTGGATGTTCTCTCAGATACTTTTGAAAGTCAGCATAGCTTCTGCCAATACGGCAGCCCCGGTCAACTTTAAATTGTAATACACCCGTCTCCATAGCTTCATCCACACGTATTCATCAAGCTGTTTAAACTGTTTTGTTGAGTTCCCGTGCTGAAAGTAGTTTCTCCATCCTCTTATGAGCAGATTTAATTTCTCCACTTTTTGCTCCAGACCCTCATAGGCTGATTTTCTGCAAGTAATTACTCTCATTGCATCCTTTACCTTTTTCATCGCCTTTCTACTGGGCATCATGTAAGGCAACTTTCGTCCACATTTGGTTTTACCAAACTTTTGATAACAAAATCCAAAAAAGTCAAAGCTCTCCCTTTCCACATCTAAAATCTTTGTTTTCTGCGGATTCAGCGTCAGTTTCAACTTGATCATTATTATTTTCAGATGTTCAAACGCTAATTCTACATCTTTTCTTGTTCTGCACACAATCACTGCATCATCTGTATACCTGACTATAACCGCCTAGTTCCTTATGATTCTCCCACTAGGAGTCCAACATATGAAGGTAGATATTTACTAACAACGGACTATTGACTCCTACTTGTGGTGAGCCTTTTCCCATTGGATAATACTTCCCATTTTCAATGACTCCTGCTTGTAACCATTGTCTGCATAACTTAATGACTCTTACAGGGCTAACGTAACGATGCTACAGGATTCACTTTAGGTTACGGACTGCTATTTTGCACCTGTTTCTCACAGGCATACCTCGTTTCAATACATTCGGTCACCCAAAAGCATTGGAGGCTTGCTACAAGGCTCACTGGCGATTACCTTGACCAGACTTTCACTGGTAAGCTGATAACAGCTTGCAGAACACACGACTTTCATCCGTTAGAAACGTGCATCGCTAGGCGCACAATAAAAAGGAAATGGTTCTGCAAAATTCAATGTCTTCAAATTATCGAATTTGCACTAAACCATCTCCTTTTTAATTTGAGAGAGAACTATAAAAATCAGCTATAACCATTTATTTTTTTCTGCATACATATGGCGACCTTGACAGAATCAAATCCAATGATCCTTCCGTTTGCATATCACCGCTGCCTTGTATTTTTTGCATTTCTTCTGGTGTCAAATCTTCAAATTTTTTGCCTAACTCTTCCTGATTAGTCTTTTCTTTTTCTAAAGGCTTTTTTTTACTTTCACTCATAAAACGTACCTCCTCTCCACTAAATTATATGATTTACTATGTATTCTCATAAGAATACTAGCAAAATCCGAATACTATCTCCATTCACCACACTATTTCATAAACAAAAAATTAATGTTTTATTATCTTTTCTCTTATAGCATCTCCTTTTATAGATTGTATATTATTTCTTTCATTTTGTCAATTTATTCTTTCATTTTGTTTTATGTTTTTCTTTTCATAAAACAATATACTAAATTCTATTTAAAAAATTTCTTAACAAATTCAATATAATATGATATTGGCATTTCCATCTGGTATGTGATATGCTTCTATTGTCCATTTGGACCACCTCCTATGTTTGAGTTTGTCTTGCGACACCATTCTCAATATAACATAGGAGGTTTTTTATTGAAATCCTCACCGTTTCCACTTACACTATTCGCCCCAGCATAGCTGGGGGATTAGACTTTTCATTTAATTTCATATACTTTTCAGCACATTATGGTCGAGGTATAATACATTGTGCTTGGTATTTGATCTGTATTTGGAGTGCGCTTTCAAAACCCGCAATAATTATTAAAACAATCTTCTTTGATTTTGTTATCATACTTAATGGAAAGGAGGGGACACACATGGGCAATCAATCAGTCATCAGCATAGAGGCAGTCATTGACTATATCGAAAGTCATCTTGACGGAAAGCTGGAATTAGAAACGGTTGCGGAGGCTGTTCACTATTCAAAATATCACTTACACCGACTATTTACCGAAACCGTAGGAATGACAATTCATGATTATGTGCAACGCCGCCAGCTTACAGAGGCGGCAAAGCTTCTGGTCTTTTCGGATAAACCTATTATCGAAATTGCTTTTATCTGCGGATACGAGAGCCAGCAATCGTTTTCATTAGCTTTTAAGGCCATGTATAAATCGCCGCCTGCGGAGTATCGTGAAGAACGGAGCTTTTATCCTTTGCAGTTGCGGTTCATTTTACATCGAAGAACGACGGCTATGGAATTTACAATACAGGATATTCGGTTAGCAGAAAAGAAAGATATTGTCGATTGGATGAACTTAATGCGGCTTGTTATTGATGGGTATCCTGTAATGGATGAAGATGACTACTTAGCTAAGCTGGAAGAAAGTATTGACGAAAAGCGTGCGCTTGTGCTAAGGGAGGGAGATATTCTCATTGGAGCGATGGCATTTACCTATTCTCCAGGCAGTATAGAATTTCTTGGCGTACATCCGCAATATCGAAATCGCGGACTTCAAAAGTTATTCTTGGATGCCTTATTGGAAACATATCTTCCAGGGCAGGAAATCAGCACAACAACCTTTCGAGAACAGGACAAGGCCGATACAGGGCATCGAGATATGCTATTGCAACTTGGTTTTGCCGAAAAAGAATTGCTGACAGAGTTTGGCTATCCCACGCAGCGCTTTGTGCTCCCTCCTAAAAAACAGGAGGATATACAACATGGATGACACGCAACGCACCGGCTGGCAGAAAAGAATACTCCTTTTCTTAACCAGTCAATGTATCACACTCTTTGGCTCTACGCTTGTTCAAATGGCGCTCGTTTGGTATGCAACCATGCAAACATCCAGCGGCGTGTGGGTGGCTGCATTTACAGTCTGTTCCTATCTGCCGCAATTTCTCATTTCATTTATAGGCGGCGTATGGGCAGACCGATACCACAGGAAAAAATTGATTATAGGCGCAGATCTGCTGATTGCATTTGTCACTTTCGTAATGGTATTGGCAATTCCGCATATTTCATCGGAGCCTGCTTTGCTCGGCGGTTTGCTTGTTATGTCGGTCATACGATCCTTGGGGGCAGGAATACAAACTCCAGCGGTCAATGCCGTTATCCCACAGCTTGTCCCGGAAGATCAGCTTATGCGGTACAACGGCATCAATGCAACAATGCAGTCTATTGTTAATTTTGCGGCTCCAGCGGCGGCAGGTGCAGTTTTTGCAATCAGCACATTGAGAACGACCCTTATGATAGACATTGTAACGGCGCTCTTGGGAACGGGCCTATTGTCCTGCTTGGCACTTCCGAAACAAAATACTTCCATTGAGACGGCCAGCGTCTTTTCTGACATGAAAATTGGCGTCAAATACGCTTTTGCAGACAAACTAATTGGAAAGCTTTTAATCATCTACGGACTATTCACTTTCTTTTGTGTTCCAGCAGGCTATCTTGCAGGACTTCTTGTTCGGCGAGTATTCGGTGATACTTACTGGTATCTTACCGCAGTGGAAGTAGTAGGGTTCGCAGGTATGATGGCAGGCGGAGTTATTATGAGTACATGGGGAGGTTTTAAGCACCGAGGAAAAACTTTGGCAGTTGGACTTTTTGCGTTTGGCTCTTTTGCAATCGGAATGGGCTTTTCAAAGAATTTTATTTTTTACCTTGGCCTAATGGTATGTTATGGAGTCGCATTAACAATGGTGCAAACAGCAATTACCACTATGTTACAAGAAAAAACGGACACCTCTATGCAGGGGCGTGTATTTGGATTACTTGGCACGATGTATGCTGGCTTTTTACCGATTGGTATGGCTATGTTTGGCCCTTTGGCTGATATTCTTCCCTTGCAGTGGATTATGATTGGATCAGGTATAGCCCTTATTGTAATTGCAGGTATAGCTTATTATAGTCGGGAACTCAAAACAATCTAAAAGAAAAAAGTCGCCCAACGGGAATAAAAAAAACCGTTGTTTCGGCGACTGAGTATCTGTGCGCCAAAACAAAATACAGTAGCCTTACGGCGGTTTTGAAATAACAAATTTCAAGCCGCCGTTTTCTTTTTGAAAAATGAGAATACGGAGGGTGTGTTAAAGTCGCCCTTTTTTGAGGATACGGCGGTGCTCAGGAGGTATTGCCGTGTCCATTTTTGCCTTTTGTCACAGTACACATGATCTACACCAGCTAAAAAAAGCGTAGCTCCCCCTCCGGGACAGTCCGGTTATGAATGTGAAATTAGACAGTACACAAATGAATATGTAACTTCATGCGTCTGTGCGGCTTTGTGTCGCCCAGGCGCTTTTTTATACTTCGAGACAAATTGTCCCGAGGTGCGGGGCGGCTCCCCGGGGTGCCGCTCCCCGCCGAGCCCCGTTTCGGTCACTCATCCACCCAACACCGAAACGGAGGTTTATTTATGACTACAATCAATCTGAAGGATTTTTATTATTGGTACACACAGGATCAGTTTATCGAGGTTTCTGACGAGGTAGCCGAAGTGTTTGTGGCCGATGCCCGGCACGAAATGGCCTACCAGCGGCGGCTCTCCCGGCATAAGGCGCAGTATTCTCTGGACTGCGATGACGGGATCGAATATTCCGCCTGCCTGCATGAGCCAACGCCCCAGGAGCTTCTGGAGCGCATGGAGCTGTTCATCCGTCTGTGGAACGCCGCTCTAAGTATGGTTGTCTTTGGACAGGGCAAGAAAATGGGAGCGGCGTTCCTTAAATTTCAAGCAGGAGGCAGACGATATGAAAGCGGTGCTATATTGCCGAGTAGATGGCCCTCAAACTTCTTTTGCCCTTGATGCAATTAAGGGACAACAGCTATATCTCATGGACTATGCGAAGAAAAACAACATAGAAATCGCGGGGATATATCTGGATGTGGGGTATCATGGCCGGACAATGGATCGTCCTGGCTTGCAATCTGTGATCCAGACTTTGAAAGAGGGCAACGCCGATGTGATTTTGGTTGCAAATTATAACCGCTTATATCGCGGGCGTTTCCCACAGGAATTGCAGGAGCTCCCGGTTGTTTCATTGAAGGAGCAAAATCGAAAAAGAGAACGAGGAGGAAAAGAACATGACATTTGATCCTGCGCTGTCCGCTATGATGGCCGAGCCGTGGAGCAACGGAGCCTGCCGTGGTTATGTGATTATGGCGATGGAAAACTGCGGCTTTTCCAGTGATGACATCCGCCGTATGATGGCCGAGCTTCATGAGCTGTTTGACTTTGTTTCTCTGGAGGAGGCCGAGGCCCACTATCAAAAAAGCCTTTTCTGACTTCGAGACATTGTGTCCCAAGGTGGAGTGAGGCAAGAGGGCAGCATCGTTTGGGTGCTGCCCTCTTGCGTTTCCCCACGATATGCGGGAGGCGTATCCTATTTTTGATAAGGAGGTTTTACCGTGAGATTAACGGCAAAGGAACTGGAACAAATGAAAAGCGTTGACATCGGCGCAGTGGCTCCCGAGTCCCTGCCGGATGTGAGCGGTATGGCCTTTGACACCTCTCTCCCCCGGGAGGAGCGGATCGTTCTGTTTTTGCAGGCGGTAGAAAATCCATACTGCTTTTGCATCGGCGGGATCGGTGTGAAAATTGAATTTTCGGAAAGCGGGCCGTCCTTGCAGGACACGCTGACGGACTTTCTGCTCCGGCAAAAAAGCGGGCTGTAACTTCGGTTATGGCCCGTTTCTACTTCGAGACAAAGTGTCCCGAGGCGGAGGCATCCTTGTTGTCCCGCCCGGGCAGAGGTATAATATAGATGTAATGTGATAGGGAAGGAGGAACAATGGCACGAGCAAAAAACAGAGGATTGCAACAGAGTTTCTCTCCCTCTTATACCGTCCGCCGCTGGCGGCTGGGCGAATATATCCGACTTTCCAAGGAGGACTTGAAAAAGGGAAAGGACGACAGCAACAGCGTCATCAACCAGCGTGATCTGCTCAATGACTTTTACCAGAAGCATATCGGAGAATTTGAAAGTGTTTCCGAATATGTAGACGATGGACACACAGGAACGGACGCCAACCGGGAGAATTTCCAGCGGCTCCTTTCCGATGTAATGAGCGGGAAAATAAACTGCGTGGTAGTAAAAGACCTTTCCCGTTTTGCAAGAAATTACAGCGATGCGGGAAGTCTGATTGATAACCTGTTTGTTCAGATGGGTGTCCGTTTTATCAGTCTTGCTGAAAATGTGGACAGCTATCTCAACCCGGACAGCGTTTCCAGTATTATCGTCCCGATTACAAATGTGATGAACGATCAATACTGCTACCAGACCTCAAAGAAAATTCGCCAGGTATTTGACTACAAGCGGCGCAACGGTCAGTATATTGGCGCATTTGCTCCTTATGGATATATAAAGCACCCAAAGGACAAGCACCAGTTGATCATCGATCCCGATGCCGCTGAAATCGTCAAACTTATTTTCTCTTTGTTCCTAAAAGGGACATCGAAACGGGGCATCGCTTTGTATCTGAATGAACACGGCGTACCCAGCCCCTCGGCTTATAAACTGCAAAAGGGCATACCCGTTTCAACAAGAGGATATGACGATCCTATGTGGGGAGCCCGTATGATCCACTCCATTCTGACGAACCCCACCTATACCGGGGATTTGGCACAGGGCCACAGTCGGGTAAAAAGCTATAAGGTACACGAGGTTGAAAGCGTTCCCCGTGAAGAATGGGTGGAAGTAGCTGGTACGCATGAGGCAATCATTGATTATGAAACCTTTGATAAGGTACAGGCCCTTTTACAGCGGGATACCCGTACTTCTCCAAAAGGCCGGGAAGTCCACCTGTTCAGCGGTTTTCTGAAATGTGCTGGCTGCGGGCGGGCAATTACCCGGAGCGTAGGCAACAACAATAATGTGTACTATGCCTGCTCCACCTACAAGAACCGCTCCCGGACAGCCTGCACAATGCACTCGATCAAGCATAACCGTCTGGAGGCCGCTGTCCTCTTTGCGGTACAACAGCAAGTCCATCTGGCTGTTTCATACTCGGAAATGATTGCCCGCATTAACACCGCCCCGGTCAAAAAGAGCCAGTCTATCCGTTTGGAAGAACTGATTGCTGCGAAGGAGCGGGAACTGGCAAAAATCAGCCGCTACAAGCAGTCCCTTTATCAAGACTGGAAAGACGGGGAAATTACCCAGCAGGACTACTGGGATATGAAAGCCGATTATGAGCGACAGACCATCGCTCTTACGGATGTGCTGGCCCGGCTGAACGCTGAACGGGCGGAACTGGCAAACGGTGTAAAGAGTGAGCATCCCGCATTGGTGGCCTTTACAAAACATCAAAATATCGACCAGCTTTCCCGGGAACTTCTCGTTGAGCTGATCGACCATATCAAGGTTTATGAGAATGGAAACATTAGTGTGAGATTTAAGTTTGCGGATGAATTTAGACGCATAGCAGAATACATTGAAATCAACACCACAAAACCCGCAGTAGCGGGCTAACCCCCGCTACATACCCCTTTGACAGTGTGTTTTCCTAATAGGAGCTAATCATACTATAATACTACCTAATTTCAAAAATTAAATTCTCATTCATTGTGATTATTTCCTTTACTTTTACCCTTTGATAGATATAATAAAATTACAGATAATTCTAATCTGCACTAATCTTTTCCACTTACTTTACACTATAAAAACTGAAAGGAAAATTATGGTATTATACCATAAATAGTAAAAAAATGACGTTAGAAAATGAGTACCTTTTTGGCTATGCCACAAGTATGGAAGAACGTGTATCCGTTTTGGATACAACTATAGATAATTACACTTTAAAAAATTTAAAGAAATGGAAAGACAGAAAGTCTTTGTTATCAGAAGCAGATTTTCAAACTATGCTCAAATTTAAAAATCTGTCTGAAGTTCAATATGATTTAGCTGTTTCACCATTGAATGACACTTCACTAAAAAAATTATATACTTTTGTAAAACAGCAAAACTGGTTTAAATTACATAAAAAAATTTTTTCTATCCCAAGAATTTACACCCCCAAGTCTTTAGAAGCTGCCTTACATTTTCATGTAAAGTTTTACATGGACTTTGTTTCCAGTCTTACAACTAAATATCCCATGATATCTTTTGATTCTACTTGCATAAACTCTATAGAAAAAAATATAACTGCGCAATTTATGGAGTTAGCACAAAAAACACTAGTATGGGATGTACGCTCTAAACTTGAAAACATTTCAAAAAACACGCTTAATGAAACAGAGGCTTTTAATTACTATCTTACTCATAGATTTGGAACCAATACTATAGAATACTTTTTCTTAGAATATCCAACACTCACCAGGCTACTTAGCGAACGACTTATGTACGCAATGGATAATTTAGAAATTATTATTAATTCTATAAAAACCTCCAAAAAAGAATTATCTACTACTTTTGGCATAAAGCCACCTTTCTCTATTAATAATTTGCAATCTAAAAAAGGAGATAGCCATAACAAAGGTAAAACAACTACAATACTAGAGATTAATCACGTTTTACTTGTATATAAGTTTCGTGATAATAATATTTTACGCAATTACAATCTATTACTAAATTTCATTCAAAAAAACAAGGCTAATTTCAGCTTATATAAAAGTAAATATATTATAGGAAAAAATTTTTGCATTGAAGAATTTATCTGTAACGAAAATTGTGCCACCGAAAAAGAAATCATAGAGTATTATCAAAATTATGGTTCTCTCGCAGCCCTTACCTATTGGTTAGGTTCTACTGACCTACATAAAGACAATTTAGTAGCCAAAGGGAAATATCCAGTCCTTATTGATATAGAAACACTTTTTCGAACAGAAGAACGTCGAATATATTCAGATGATTTTGCAAAAATTAAATATTTTGAAACTAATTCTGCAATAAGTACCGGCATGCTTCCCATGTATAAATATTGGAAAAAGCAGATTGATTATAGTGCTCTAAATGGTATGAAGCAAAAACTACCGTTTAAAGTAAGACGTTTACTCAACGAAAGCAATGGTAAAATTGGCTTTGAATTATGCGAGGCTTATACAAGTCTTTCCAATAATATTCCTAAATTAAATGGCTGTCATGTTACATATAAAAACTACTGCCAATATATTATAAAGTCTTTTGAAGAAATGCTTTCATGGTTATGCAAAAACAGTAAAGCTATTTATACTCGGATATATGAAGATTTCCACACTTCACCTATTCGAGTCGTTCTTAGAGATACACAGGATTACCATAATTTCCTTGATTTTTCTACCCATCCGTCTTGTATGGTGGATTATATTGAAAGAGAAAAAATATTTGAAAATCTTTGGAGCAATTCATTTGTCACTCCCCAAATTGCTCTGCATGAAATTGCCGCACTATATAGACATGACATTCCGTACTTTTATACACTACCATATTCCAAGGATATATATTTTTTGGATGGCAAGATAGATAATTATTTCCATCAAAATATTTTTACGAATTTAAAGGAGCATTGTGATGCAATGAATCAATATACTATGGAATACTCTAGCCTTTTATTAGAAGAGAGTCTTAATACCTTGTCTTCGAACTGCAAAATTGTTAATCTTTCTTCCTTTGATTTTGATAGTGACGTATTCATTAACAAAGCCGTCAAAATAGCAAACATCATTCTTCAAAATGTCATCACAAGTAATAAAAATAATGCTGTATTGTGGCCTGAACTAATAACACATGGATCCGTATTATCTATAGACTACCCTGACACTAATCTATATAATGGAACTTCTGGTCTTCTTATTTTTTTCTACTATCTAAATGAAGTACGCCCAGATCCAAAATATAGAGAACTCCTTCGTCTACTCGAATATGAGGTATTTAATACAAAGGGAACAACTAACTTAGAAAGTTCCTTTCATGGGATTGGCTCTAAAATCGCTGTCGCATTCATTAATTACTATTTAAAAAAGGAAGTAAAATATAAGCAACTTCTCACAAAATTTCTACCACTTCTCTATGAAATTGCACCAACTATTGATTCATGGGATTGGATACGCGGAAAAAGCAGTTTATTAGCCTTGCTAACGACCATATATGAAGAGCTACAGCTACCCATTATCAAAAGTATTATGGAAGTACTAATTTTAGATATTGATAATATAAATATGACTGAAATCAGCTTTGCTCATGGTTATTGTGGTATTTTGTACGCCCTTTTACGGGCAAATACAATCCTACATCAAAACCATATTGAAAAAAAGATTTTGGAAATTTATCAAATAATAACCATTCATTTGCAAGAACATAAAACATTTTCTCCTGCATGGTGCAATGGGACATTGGGAATAAACAAATCTCTTTTTGAGTTTGCTAAGTATCATCCCCACTACTGTATTAATTTTATTAAACCACAAAATAATTATATACATAATACTTCCTGCCTTTGCCATGGTTCTTTCTGTGAGGTTTCTGCCTACTATGGATTATATAAAAATATTATTACTGTTAAAGAGTCACAAAAAATTGCAGAAAACTTTTCTCAAAAAGAAATCTTTTTATGCCAGTACAAACGATTTTTACCCTTAGGATTCTTTAATGGTTTATCTGGGATAGGCTATCAGCTGTTACGTTTTACAGCACCGAAAAAATATATAGATTTATTATTTTTTGAAAATATTTCTTACTTTTAAACCAAAATACTTTACTTTTTGTCGTTTATATTATATACTATCTATTGTTAATATACTTTAAGGAGGGGAAAGTCATGGAAACAGTTACTATTATGAGTATGCAAAAAAATATTAATGAATCAAAGGAATCGCATTCATTCATTGGTGAATCATTAGAAAACAGTGATATTGAACATTTATTCACTTCTTCAAGTACCATTTCTTATCCATTTACATATATGACTATGTATACATGTTCTTAATTTTTCTCTGACGCAGAACAATCTTCCCAACATGTGAGAAGATTGTTCTGCAAATTCTTTATTCTCGTTCGTAATTTCTCATCTAATTTTTTTCAATACTATTATTACTATACTCTCTACCATAATAACAATATTATAAATCCATTGAATGCAATTAGACATTGATACATAGTTAACCTCAATGTTCAACGATATTTTTGCTAAAATGTTCACGAGAACTATAAAAACTATCGTTGAATAAATACTTGCCGTCCCTATAATTGCACGTCCTCTCTCATCCCGAGAAGTCTTCATAAAAAGTAATATTATCAAAAGAATTGTGAATATCACTGTAATCCACGTTCCCACTTTAAATACTGTAAGACTTTGCATCATTTCATTAATCATTTTTATCATCGCTAATTCTCCTTTTCAAAAATAAATAAATCTTTTATATCAGCCTCCAATATCTGTGCAATAGTATATGCCAATAAAAGAGATGGATTATACCTGTTCTTTTCTAGCTGCATAATGGTCTGTCTTGATACTCCAGCACGATCAGCGAGCTCTTGCTGTGTCATTCTTTTTTTTGCACGCCAAACATGTATTTCCGTAGTCATTTTATACTGTTTTACACCCATTTGCTCACTCCTTTTCCTTTTTAGCTTCGATAATATTTTATTAGTATCGTAACATTTTTCACTCATTTTGTAAATAATTTTTTTCAACGGGGTTTTAATTCTTATGCTTAAATAATTTTAAGATGTCAGGGTCAAAAGCCTTATCACTTTAAATTTGAGAGAATTGTTTGTAAATTATGTAGTGTATTATTTCAAAACTCTTCGTACAAAGTGCATATTTGCACTGATTGGATATAGTTCAAGTAAACAATTTAAAAACAATTGATACAACTCAATATGAAAATACCTTTTTCCCACAACATCATTTTAAATTATCTTTTTGCAAAAAAGCAGAAGGTTTCACATACCTGAAACCCCCTACTTCTACTACTAATTAGTCTAAATTGCTTAATGATTTATACAGATTAACTGCTCCCACTCCAAAATATGTGTCCTCTCCAGCTAATCCAAGATCATCTACTCCATTTATTATATCCTTAAGAACATATTCCATAGATACCTCTCGCTCATTTTTCAAATAATAGGACCACACATCTGCGTAGCTTGCCGATACAATTGGTGCAGCAAGGCTTGTCCCACAATTAAAGCTGTATCCTTGAGGTACACCCAGAGCTTCCAGTCCATTATCCATATTTGTAGGATAAAGACAATATATCCACTGACTCAAATCCAACATTCCTTCTTCTGTATAAATCAAATCTCCTCCTGAGGCACATAAATCAATGTCTGATCCAAAATTACTATATGAGGCCAATGATGTTTTATGTTTTGAAGATACTGTTACGGCACTCTCTATCCCTCCCGGTAAATGTATTATATGTTCTGTTTGGTAATACTGGTCGAGATCAAGTGCTTTATTTCCTGCAGATGCAACTACAACACATTCCTGAGTTTCCGCATATTCTATTGCTCTTTCAAATGCTTCTATAGTTAATAGTTCACTTTCTACATCTTCGCATTTATATGTTCCCAAACTCATATTTACAACATTACACTGATCTTTCGCTGCCTGAATAATAGCTTCTATTGTCCATGCTGAGTCTCCGGTATTAGCACCGATAACTTTATATACAATCATTTCCGCTTCAGGTGCAATTTGTGCAACAATACCAGCAACCCCTGTCCCATGTCCATTATTATCCTGTAAACATGATTCTCCCTCTACATAGGAACGTGAAATAGATGTATTAATCTTTCCTGACAAAATTGGATGTTCTGCATCTACCCCACTGTCAATTATCCCAACTTTTGCACCTTCCCCTGTGGAAATATCTAATGAGATTCTATCATTGGTTACCTCATCTACATGCCATGCCATTGTATCAAACAATTCTTCTTCTGTCATACGCATTCTAGCCTGGTTATAGTCTGAAAAATTCGTTTTGCTCAACTCTACACTACCAAGAGGATTTTGCGGTACCGAAATATCTGGCAATTCACCTTTTATATAAATATATGGTTGAACTTTTTCATCACCTAAAAAACTATCCACATCCATATCAGTAGGCAGCATTAAATGAATCAACTGAATTTCCGGAGTTGAAGACATAGCTATTTCTGGATAGTACTCATTTATGATTTCTTCAAACTGTTCAACCGTATATCCTTCATTCAAAATCACATCCACCACAACTCTATTATTTTCACTACTCACAGTTCGTGCTTTACTCTCAATACTTTTCTCATTACTATCTAGTTCTGAACTGAATAAAGTTGCATTATCCTTCTCGCTATGCCCAATTTTCTTATCTATATAAGTATCTGCAGCAGATACTATCTTTGCAGGTTCTATGACTATGTTCTTTACCACTACTAAAGCGAAAAGTCCTACCACTACTAATTTAATTCTTTTAAATTTTTTACTCAATTGCTTCTTCTCCTTTCAAACTTCCGAGACTAAGATTTCCACTATAAATATAACTATATAAACCATTTTTTTTCATTAATTCCTGATGTGATCCTTCTTCAACAATCTTTCCTTGATACATTACAATAACTCTATCGAAATGTTGGATTGTGTTCAATCTATGCGATACAACAACGCATGGAAAATTATATTCTTTCACTCTGTTCATAATATAATTTTCTGAAATATTATCCAAAGCACTTGTCGGCTCATCCATAATCATCAGCTCAGGCTGATTTACAATTGCTCGTGCAATTGCGATTCTTTGCATCTGTCCGCCTGAAAGATTCATTCCCCCTTCTGAAATTTGAGTCTCAAATCCCATTGGTAAAGTCTGAATTATCTCGTCAACACGAGCATCGTCCACTGCTTTAAGAAAAGTGTCATCGCTTACCCCCGTTTTATTCATAAGAATATTTTCTTTTAAACTCATGTTGAAGATTGCTGGATTTTGATTTACCATACTGACCTTTTGACGAATAGAGTTTTGACTCAATTCTTTTATATTTTTCCCATTCAATAATACTTCTCCTTCTGATGGAGAATACAAACCAGATAGTACCTTTACTAGCGTACTTTTACCAGAACCACTAGGACCTACAATGGCCACTTTTTCATTCTTTCCTATAGATAAATTAATATTTTTTAATATTGGCTCTTCAAATTTACTATATTGAAAGCTTACATTCCTAAGCTCGATAGATTCATACATTTCCTCAAACGATGTTTTTTCATCATCAGTGGCTACCTTTTGTTCTAGAATTTCAGACAATTTCCCAAAATAAGAACGTAATAACATAATCGAAGAAAAAGCTCCCATAATTGTAACAATTGGTGTAACAAATGCCGTGGCAATCGCATTAAAACTAATCAATTCTCCTACCGATAATGTATTATTGCTTATCCCATAAATACCTATTCCAATAATCGTCAGTGGCATTGTAAACTGGGTAGCTGTTGAAATGTTTCCTATAAATCCCAAAGTACGATTTTTACTCATCTGAACTTTTAATTGTTCACTAAAATTTTTTTCCCAATCTTCATAAAACTGTTTCTCCGCTCCAATAGATTTAACAGTTTCCATCCCTTCAAATAGTTCCACCAATGTTCGATGAACTTTTGAATGTAGCAGTAACTCTTTATCAGTCAAATTTTGGTAACGTTTCGTATTTATAAAAGAAGAAATAACAATAATAGATATACCAAGCATGCTAATGATTGTTAATTCCAAAGAATAGCTAATCATCAAGTAAAGATATGCTATTACAAAAACAATATCTATTACCGTTGTCACCAATTGACTACTTAGTAGCTGCTGAATATATGTTGTTAGATTTGAACGAAATATCAAATCGCCCGTAGAACGGTTTACAAAAAAGTTAAGCGGCAACGACATAATTTTTTTCATAAATTCGGTCATTAAATGCCGCTCAAAGAAGTTTTGAAATTTAGCTACTATTAACGTTCTTCCAACTTGCAACGTGTAATATGTTAAAAATACTGCCCCTATCCAAATCATGACTTCCAAAATTGTCATATCCTGTGATAATACCATGTAGTTATCTACAGCACGCTGTGTTATTACTGGAATACCCAAAGCAAAAAATTGAATTAAGATTGTCAATAAAATCAATCCGATAATTTTAATTTTTTGTTTTGTAAGCAAATCAATAAGAACATTTTTCTCTTTTTCTTCTTTAATATTTTTGATAATCGTTTTATCTATATCTGTAGGAAATAAAACCATATTTGAAAAATGTTCTAAAAACTCCTTGTAAGAATATTTTTTTCTACCTTGCGCCGGATCTACAATAACAACCTTGTTCCAAATAATTTTTTCAAAAACCACATAATGTCTATGATCCCAAAAAAGTATACATGGGTTGTTATTCTCTTTGAAAAACTCCAAACCAGACACTCTATAGCCTGACGTTGAAATCCCAAATTCTTGAAGAATCGATTTCAAATGAAATAATGTATTTCCCCCTTTTGGCACTCCATATTTATCCCTCAAAGAATTCAACGAAATATTAACACCTAGATAATTTAGTAACATTGTTACAGATGTTATTCCACATTCGCTATGCTCACTTTGTTCTACAAACCTAACTCTTTTTTGCATTGCCTCCAACCCTCCCCTCTAATATCATGACAAAAAAATTATGTTTAGAAATAGCTGTTTGAACAGAACTTCCACTCTCTTGAATACCCATTCTCTTTCCAATTACCTTTTCTATATGCTTATTCCTTTTTCCCATTTCATTTATACCCCTATTCGCATCTTTAAGATTTTTGCCTGTATATATTCATCTGAAATATATCTTACCTGACTGTTCCCACTCCCAAATACCCTTTTCATTGCATTTTCGTCTAGTTCTTCACAGTTACTTGTTTGTACTACATTTTTGTTCATCTTCTTATTTTTCCAAAGCTTCATTTAACATACCTCCTTTTCTGTTTTGGTAGTGTCAATTTTATATGTTCAAAATAGGCTCAACTACAGTAAAATCAAAGGTTTTAGAGGCTATGAGTCTTTACCTCTCCTTTCTTTTGCTTTGACAAACAAATTTTTACGCCACGATTCTCATCAATGCCAGACTGAAATCCTGTTAAATCCAGCCTTGACGGTGTTTCCGTAAATAAAATATAGTCAATCAGTCAAAACGAACAGAGATCTGTTCTTTCATAATCAGCTTTCCACTACCTCTTTGTTAATTATCTTACAAAAATTGTACAACATTCGCCTCAAAATGTAAAGTATTTTTTTCATTTAGAAAAATATTTTTTGCCATTGTTATAGAAAAATAAGTGTAAGAGAGGAAAATAGCAAGATGAAAATCCCGTTTGTAATTCAAGAAATTTTTAGCAAATAAAAGTCTTATTATATAAGCAAGATTCCTATTTTTCAACTAACACAGGATATGTTACAGTACATTAACAATAAAACGTATTATTTTTTCTACCTTTGATGCAGATATGTATCCCAATATTGTTTCACCCTCTTCAATCCAGCCTGGTTTTCAGACGGTATTTTGCTTTCCGTTTCCAACCATGCAAGAAACAGTCTTCTTTCTTCTTCATACTCCCGGACAACACTCCGAAGTCTTCGAATCTCACGCTGGCAGGATAATACTCTTTCTTCATCTGTCATATCAGTTCCTTCCTTTTCTATGCTTTATTCTCTTCTACGCTCATACACTCAAATCTATATTTGTTCTCATCACAAAAACTGCAATAATATGGATATTCCTTTTTTAATGCTTTATCTTTTTCAGGTAAAACTTCGTTTCCACATTTTTTACATACCAGTTTCTTCAATTTTTTCTCCTTTCATTTTAGGTACAAAAAAGACACCAAAAATCCTTTTGATGCCTTTCAGTAAATCTAATATTCTTTTTTCCTTTTGTTCTGAAAAATGGTATTATTTTCTATCTTTAATTTTTAACACCTCTTCTTCGGAGATATTCAAAAGTTTACAAATCTCAGAAATCGGATAATTATTCTGCAGCATTGTAAGAATGACTGCTTCTCGCTCTTTTTCTCTACCCTTTTGTTCGCCTTCTTCTTTCAACTTTTCTAATGCCTCACACATACTGTTTACCTCCATATTTCTACTCATACGAATCAGTTCCTTTGATCCTGTCATCTGACCAACAACTGTTAATAGATCTGAACCCATCTCCTTGTTTCCATACTTCTCCTGAATTTTTTCAAAATGGCCGGCAAAGATTTCCCTGGTAATTTCAAAAACACTTTGAACATCTGTATTATTGAACACATATCGGTCTGAATCCCGTACTTCCAAGAGGTTCATTTTGTAATCTGAGAAAATAGCGGCAATTTCTTCCGGCATTTCTACAATCATATCTTTCAGACAATACGGTCCGTCCCACTGTTTTTCTCCATAATACACTGTCAATGTGATAACCGGATGAAGCCGGTCATCTTTTTTCATCTTTGATAAAAATTCATCTTCTGTCTTTTTCCCGGTATCTTTTTTATATTTGCGTGTAATTTCCTGATATTCCTTCAGGTAACTCATTGCATCATACACCATATGACGCAGCGGCATGGCATAATGAATATGCTGCTGGCTTTCAATTCCAAGAACAACAAATTCTACTCCATAAGCGGTCTTTTTAATGACATCTCTTGTTCTGGATAACGTTTCCTTATAATCTTTTAATTGAATGATACCGGAAACATCCGTATCCATTTCATGCAATGCCTCTGGCTTAATAACCTCTTTTCCTCCAAACACAACTACATTGAAAAGATCGGCAAACCGTTCATTATTCCGCCAAAAATCTTTAAATATAATATCTGCTTTTGTATGTTCCACGTAAATTCCTCTCTTTTCTACAACCAGTCACTCTCTTGTTACGATTATTATATCAAACTTCATAGGACCTGACAAATTGAATTTTCTATGATATTTCAGAGAATTCCTCTCCCTCCATTCTTTCATAATCACACTTTTCCGGGGATATTGGATGGTAGACCGATGCTTTCAGGTATTTTCCTTCAGAAGCAATTCCATGATTTCCACCTAGGGAGTCCAAATACTGATCTTTTCCTTTGGTAGCCGAGATATAGATGTATCTACTCTCTTTTTGAAACCATCCACTTGGAATGTTCCCAAAGTAATCACGACTGATCAACAATGAGATGTTGAGTCTTCCTGCTTTTTCCTTTACCATACGAAAAAGAAGCTTAAACATCTCCTGTTCCAATCTGTCTGAAATCCCTTTTACATAGGCTTTTTCCAAAAACAGAACCAGTTGCTCTGGTTTCTCTTTCTTTCCCGTATCCTTTGTAAAATCTACAAATTGAAATTCTTTGTTCTCCCTTTCCATTTTTTCTTCAGATGCTTTTGTAAGCCGAAGGATTGCCCTAAGGACAATCTTACCTTGATAAGAAATATATATAATTTTCTTATTACTGTCAAAGCAGGATAGCAGACACTTTCGATACATTCCTGTCTTGTAACTCAAACAGGTTTTATCCGGCAGCTCCCCAATCTGCATCACCGGAAGAAAACGGTCTTCTTCCCAGATCTTCCATTCCTTTCTCTGAAGTTGCAGATTTTCTGCCCACAGTTTCATCTGTTTTTCTGAAATCGGAAAAGCAAGTTCCTTTTCCAGATCTGTATCATGGTATTTTAAGTCTTTAAATTTCCCCATAAGCTCTGCGACCAACAATCTACGCAACATTTCTGTCTGTCCGGTATCTCCTTTATAAAATTCATACAAAATTTCAGAACCGCCTTGTTCCAGAAATGTCTGGATATTTGCTTCATGCTCTCTGATAAACGAATCGGAGAAAGCAAAAGTGCTCTTCATCCATTCCCAGTGAGGATCATTTTTTAATAGTTCAGCATAGGCAGACTGAAAATTTGGGTATCCACTTAATTTTTCTTTATTTGCTATCAAATACCGCAGTTGGAAACCATTTTTCACTTCTGGAAGAAAACGTACAACTTCTTCCCAGGAAAGAAACAAATCTAGTATATCCATCCCTACTAGGCCGGAAATATTTCCCAATTCTTCTTTCACCCACTTAGATAATGGTTTGTGGGATAAAAAAGCCGCAACTCTTTCCAGCGTTTCTTCGCTGGTTACCTTGTCCAAGAGTCTCTTTTTCACCACTTCCTGCATAACTCTCAACCGATCGTCTACCCTTCTATAATTTAGTTTGTGGTACAAACGGATATACTCTCTGTCAGGACAGACAGCAAATAATTTTATTTCCGCAAAAGTATACTCTTTTTGTATCATATCTGTCTTTTCTATAGCAGAACATTCCTTTATTTTTCTGCATTCCTTTAAATTTTGAAAATTTAATGTATTTAGATTGACATACTCCTCATAAAATGCTTTTTGAAATAAAATAGAATTCCATGGAAGTTCAAGAAACAGTTCTGTATTTTCTTCATACAACTTCAAAAAGTGTTTTTTCTGATGTTTGACTGCATAAAGAAGTACTGACTCCTGATAATATTTCAATCGGTCCACCGCTTTTATGGCATACCGGTAAACCTCCTGTATATACCCTGCTCTTGTATAGAAATTCCCTTGCGAAATCCATCCTTGTCTTACAAATCTGTTTAAATCAAACAATAACTGTTCATTCTCCAGCCACCTTGTCAAAAAACAAGATCGTATGCCTTTATGTAAACGAGGTATGATTTCTCTTAATAGAGGATAAAGTTCTTCTGCATTTTTTATAATCTGTCTGTATGCCTCTTTACTTAGCATCGGCAATTGAAACTTTGACAAATACTTCAAAAGTTCTAATACCTTCCCTTTCCCTAAATCCTGAAAGAAATTCTCCTCTGCAATCGCTATTCCTAAAAATTCTCCTGTAAAAATGGGTTCTTTTAAAACCATTCTTTCTGAAGGAGTTAAATTTTGTAGCTTTTTATCACAATATGTTTCGAGAAACTCCAGATTTCCATTTAATGTACTGCACTCTTTTTCGGACAAATGGCTGGAAAAATAATATTGGAGATATACAGCTACGTATCTGTCCGAAATTGCTTCTGTTTTCAAAGCTGCTTCCAATTCCTCATAGGAACGGTCAAATAGTTTTTCATCGGCACTGCCGATAAACATTTCTATTCTATAGGCTGAAATTCCTGCTTCCAGTAGACTTATAATCTTTGAAAGAATTTTCGGATAGGCAACCAATTTCTTTCCATACTCGATAGGAAGCTGTTTTAATATTCTTCTCTTTTCGTCTGTATCAATTTCTTTTGTAAAAGGAAGGAGCTGCTGATTTGAAAATCCTAAAATCTCCTGCCAGCCAAGTCCTTCCACCCCCTTAATAATTTCCATGTGTTCCTTCACTGTCGTAAACATCTTCTACCTCCATTTTTATCAACCACTCTTTTATAGTTGCAATCTCTATCCCTTCTTTTTTCCCTAAGTTTAATAGCAGTTTTAAATATTCCCAAATTGCTGCTTTTGGTAATTTCCACCCCACTTTTTCTAAATACTTTTTTAGGAAGTGAACCGTTGCTTTTATATAGGCTTCTTTTTGATAAGAATAGAAAAGTGAATCGATTTTCCAAAAAATCTCTTCTGCTGTTTTCTCCTGCTGCAGTTTCCAAAAATGCTGGTATGCTTCTTTTGTCTGCTTTTCCAGTTCAGCCACTTTTTTCTGTTTTGCGGCTTCTTCCTGTTCTTTATAAAACTTCTCCCGTTCCTCTTTCTCCATGTATAGCATTCTAAATTTCTTACTTCCAGCTTCTTCTATCCCAAGCTCCATTAGTTTTTTCCAAAATTCCTGTGCCTGTTCTTTCGGAAGCCAAATAAGATTTTCCTCTTTTTCCAAGACTTTTAAAAGAAAAGCAAAATATTTTTGTGGCTGAAACCGATAAACAGATTCTTCTATCCAGAAAAACAACTGCAGGACCTGGTTTGGTTGCAAATGAAGTTTCAAAAAATTCATCTTATCATATTCCCGTCTGTAATAAAATTCCTGAATTCCGACACTCTTCCATAAGAAATTCCGTTTTCCTTCTTTTCTGATTTCTTCCATGGATCGGTTATCCAAAAGAAGTTTTGCAGTCTGAAATTTTAAATCCGTATCCAAATCTTCGATATAGGAAAGAATATAGCCATACTTCTTTTTTTCCGGTTCTTCCCATTCAGAAATCGCTTTTCCTTCTCCCTTTGTAAGCAATTCTTTTATAATCTGTCGGGGATCTAAGAAATTCTTTTCTGCAAATGTTTCAAAAATTTTATGATTTTGATAGTTCTCTTCTTGCAGCATCTGTTGAATATAATCTACATCTGTCAATTCCTGATAAATCTTCAGATACTCCTGAAGTTCCTGTTCCGTAAAAGACTGATTATATAAAGTCTCCCGTATTTTTTTATCAAAATCCTTTTTCCCCAACAGAGAAAAGATTTTCTTTGCCTGTGTTTTACATGATGGAATAAAAAACCAGCTAGGATTTGCCTGTCGCTCTCCTGCATAAGTATGAAGCAGTGCATATATCTTGGAATTTTTAACAGTTACCTGACATTTCATGGCGCCTAAAATCCCATCATATCCGCCGATTTTGATTTCATAAGAACGATGCTTTTGTATTAGTTCCCTGCAAAGCTGATAAAGCTCCTCCGAATATTCCTTTTCCTGGTTACATATAAAAATGCAAAAACTTTCTGAAGCACGCTCCCATGTTATCTGGCTTACTGTTTCTAACTTGTCTTCCTTTGCAGCCTGCAGCATCCGCAGGTTTAAATAAAAAATTTCTTCTTCTTGGTAACCTGCCTTTCGCATCTGTTGAAATAGCTCTGAACGTTCTTTTACGTGGGTATGCTGCATCTTCACCAAAAGTTTTAATCTCGAAAATATCTGTTTTCTTTCTTTTTTAATTTCCTTTTCATAAGTTCTGAAAAACCAGATATACATTTCAGCATTTTGGAAGATATTTACTGCTCTTTCATTTTCAAAGAAAGAGCATACATTTTCTTTTAGCATTTCCCAGATTTCTTTTTTTCCTTTGAATAAAAACAGGATACACATACATTCTGCAAGTTCTTTGTATGAATAACTTTTAATTCGTTCATAATAAAACTTTTGTTTCTTTTCAGACGGAGTTAAAAAACACATAGCTCCTGCCAGATAAATATCGGTTTTCGCTTCTCGTTCTATCCGTTTCAGAAAGTTTTCATATTGTGTTCCCACATACATTTGTGCTTCATGAAAATCAGACATAGTTACAAGGGCAAATGCCAGTGCCCTGCGGATTTGAACAGTATCCCCTATCTTTTCTTCATACCTCTCCAGCATCTCACCCGGATACTGAAAGGTATAAGCGTCTTCCTCCTTTTGTTCTTTCCCTATTGGAAGAAAACGTTTATCTGCCTCTTCTTTTTCAAAATACTGTATCTTATCATTCTTTGTTGAGGTAAGGAAAATGATATGCTTCATAGTCTGAAAACTGTTTGCATCTATTTTTTCTTTTAATATATCCATTTGTTCTCCTTTCTGGAAAGGGCTGTCTTGCACAGCCCTTTATTTCTTTCTTTTGTGGTTAATCTGTTATGTAATTACAGTCCCGAACAATTGGGATTTTACCTTTACGAATTTCATCAAAGGCTACTCGATACCCTCTTTTTTCGGGTTCTGTAAAATTCACTTCCCATTCTTTAATCACCTCTTCTAATGCGAGTTTTTTCGGGTTTAAAATCACAAGACCATGCAAAATTCCAGATACAATCCTTTGATATTCTTCTGCATATTCCCTAGAATCCAAATCGGTATCTGCATACCAGCAATCCAACTTTCGGATCATTTGCAGACTTTTCCATGGTGGCAGCTGCATCGGATAGTAAAATCTTGATGTTTTGGAATCACTCTCATATTCTTCTGAAAGCCAGATAACCGTTCCCTTTGAAAAGATGGGAGGCAGATAACCATTCTTGGAATATTCCTCCATTATTCCAAGAATATCCTCCCAAGTAACTTGACGGAAGGAATAAGGTTCCTGGGTATCTGCTAGATAATAATCGTCATCTGATAAAGAAATTTCTCCTCTTTTTATCCCAGAAATTCTTCCATCTCCATCTTTTAAAATCTCCGTTACAACATCATTTGGATAGAAAAAGTCCATACCTCTGGCAATCTTTTCTGCATCTTCTGTCCTTCCCTGTTCTGCCAGCCTACTTTCATGTTCTTTTATTCCTTCAATGATCCTCCACCATTCCTCTTTGGAACTTTTCAAACCGTTTTCTTTGCTGCTGTCTTCTGGAATTTCTTCCGAATCGGCAGCTACCAGCTCACAATTCTCCTGATCGAGTACATCACTGTTTTCTATATAATTCATTTCTCCTAATGGAATTTCATCTAAATGGTCCTTCGCATATTCCAGTGCCTCCGGGAAGGTTTTTATTGCTCCTGGCAGCAATAATTCCCCATGATAATAAGCATTACAGAGAATGGAGCAGGAAAGTTTTTGTGGGATATTCTTTTTATCCTTGCAAAATTCAATCGTCCAAATCAGGTTTTCAGGTATATGCTCCATTTCTGGCAAATACATACTGCATGTCTCCTCCTGAAATTCCCACTGAGTTGCTTTCCCAAAATCAATCCAGCTTCCTTTTCCATGATTTGCAAAACTGACCTCATGCTCCGGCTGTCCGGATATGACAGAATAAAATCCATTACTTTGTACCACGTTAGGTATTCTCTTCTGTCCTAAAAATTTTTCCTGTCGGTGTGCTCTGATAATAAATTCTCTTTTCTCTTGTATAACCCGTTTTAATTGTGCTAAATTTTTAATTTCCATCCTGTTTCCTCCTTACGCTGCATTTTTCATCTGTTTTTTCTCTACCGGCAATAATTCCGGATAAGTCTGTCTGGATAGTCCCAAACGTTTTACATAAGTCTGCATTTCCTGCGAACTGGAAAAAAGTTTTGCCTTCCCAAGTTCCGGGACAAACTGCTTTCCATTCCAAAACAACTCCTGTTCTTCTTCACTTTCAATAGATACCAGTACCCAAGCACGGTAGCAAATCTGCGGATCCATCCCCGTATACCAAAGATGTTTTTGAGCAAATATCTCAGCTTCTCTTAAGCTTTGAAAGAAAGCGGCTTTCCAAATTTTTGCGGTTACAATACGTTTGTTTCTGATTTCCTGAAAATACTGGTCTTTTCCCAGACGGATTGCATACCCTGTACGCCAGAAATCCTCAATCCATTCTTTTTTCTGCTCCATAATTCCTCCAATCAAAAAAGAGACCTAAAAAAGTCCCTTGTCCTGTTTCTCTATCCCATGTATTCTAAAAGTTTCTTTACAATCTGATGCGGAAGCTGTTCCAGATTCTCCGCATTGATACAGGCATTCCCGTAAATATTTTGAATATCCTCCTGATCCCTTCCAATCGCTGCCACAAACAAAGTAATCTGTTTCTGCTTCAGCTGCCTTTGTACCTTCTGTAAATCTTCCCTTGCTACTTTTCCGCCATAGCCTTGTGCATTTGGAAGTCCATCACAGAAAAAAATCAGGATTTTCATCTTTTCCTTTCTTTTTACCATTTTTTCTGCCATGTAAAGAAGGGCCGCCCCATCTCTGTTGGCTCCGCCTGTCTCCATATCCAAAATCCGGTACTTGCCTTCCTCTTTCTCACCAAACTCTAAATAGGAATGCAAACACACAATTTCCTCTCGTTTCCTGCCTATATGCTCTCTCCCTGTGCAGTGTCCGTTCACACATACCGGTATCCCAAATACCTGTGCAAATTCCACCACACAAAGGGCTGTCAGCACAGAGGTTTCCCACCGTTTGCTGTCAATGGAACCAGACTGGTCCAATAAAAATCCAATCGCTGTATCCATGTTTTGAGAAGGGATTTTGGTCTGAAAAATTCTTTTTTCAGGATTCCAAAGATGTGCCATATCCAATCTTTTTCCTATATACTGGTAGCGCAAAATATGGGTTTTCTTCCTTTTTAGAACCGGTAGTAAATCCTGCTTCATTTTCATTAAAGTATGTTTTATCTGCGGTTGAAAAATTCTATATTTTTGATATGCAGTTTGTGAAATGACTTCTTTTCGGAAAACACGCTTTTTAATTTCCCGGTTCACAGGTGTAAACTCCGTATTTTCTAAAATCTCTTTCAAACGCTCCCGCATCCATTCCTCATATCCCTTTTCCCTTGCTTCTCTTTTTAATTCCAGACAAATATTGTGCAGTTCTCTTCCAATATCAATTGTCTTTACAGTTTCTTGCTCCAATTCAGAAAGCAAAGGCTCTGTCTTTCCTTCTGTCAGCCTTTCCTTCTCTTTTACTACACTTTCTCTTTCCATTTGAATGGATTGCATTTCTTCTGAAAAAGTACGTTTCAGTTCTCCTCCATTCCAAAGAACATCCGAAGCTTCCTTTCGCTCCATGCGGATTTCCCTGCAGAAAGGTTCTTCCGAGTATTGTGGCAGATCTTTTTTCCACTCATCAAAAGCCTGTTTCAATACGCTCTCTTTGTTTTCTCCTGTCGATTTTATTTTTCTTTCCATACCTTCCGCTTCTTCTAAAAGCAAAGGCCACAACTTCAATAAAATCTGGTTTGTTGCAAGATACCTTGCGCTTTCCCCCATATCAACAGTCGTTTTCAAAAGAACCGGAATACAGTTTCTAAGCAGTTCCATATATTCTGCAACTTCTCCGTCCCATACGTTGACCTTATGGGTAAACATATATTGCACCAACAGAAGTAACATAATCTTCAGCTTTGATTTCTTCTGTACAATCTGGCTTTTCAGACTAGAAATCTGCTCCATATTCCTTTTACGGTTCTGCAAAATCCCCTGCCGGATACTTCCTGGAAACCTTCTGCACATCTGTTCTTCGATAAAGGCATCTTCCAGATATCCATGCAGCCTTCCGGCTGTTTGCAGATAGAGTCCTAATAGAACCGCATCTTTCTTTTGAAAACCCTCTTTCATACTTTGTAAAAATCCAGTTTCTCGCTCCGTCTCCGGCAGCGGCCAGGCTGGATATAAAATTCCACTTGCAATTCCATCTATATATTTCCGTCTCAGATAGATACTGCTGTAATTCTGATGCCCGCATTCATGTCCTTCCACGCCTATCAGGCTTTTGCTTCTCAAATCCAAAGTCGGAAAACTTTGTGTAAGCATATTCATGGTATTGATATAAATATAGCGCCCCTCAAAATAACCGGCCCTGTGATCCGTTGCATCGGAATAAAACCGGATCTGTGCATCATGCTTATCTGTAATTTCTTTTCCAATCCGTTGCACTAACCTTAAAAACTGAGGAGAAGAAAATACTTCCATATCCCGCAGCAAGCGCTTCTCTGTCTGCCTGCTATTTCCTATTTCTTTACTTCTCATACAGATCCCTTCCCTTGCTCTACATAAATCTCCATACATACCTGCCGGAGCATATCCCTATCTTCTTCATCGGATGCAAGCTTGGATAATACCGTATCTTCTGCAGCCTTTACAAGATTTTGGGTGCGCATATATTCATATACCCAGTTTTCATATTCCCGGTAGCCGCAAAGTCCGGCTTTTCCAAATTCTTCTTTTACGACTGCATCCAGTCGTTTCATTACCTTTGCCATCTGTTTTAAAACTTCCATATCTTTGCAGCCTGTCCGAAACATTGCACGTTCTGCCAACTGCTGTTCTGTTAAATCTTTGCGATGCTGTACCTTATTCATTCTGGATACCACGGAAAAATCAAATTCCCTATTTGCAACATAATTCAGATTGGTCGTAATGATGATAATTGCATTTGGATGTCGTTCTACGACTTCCCCGTACAGAAGGTCCAGTTTCCTGGAGTCATCTAATAACCGGTTAAGTTTTCCAAGTGTCCCCGGCTCTACAATAAGAGAAGCCTCCATAATTTCAATCACCGAAGGCATTCGGCAGCCTTTTATGATTTCCGATTCCTGCATTACAAAATCCCCTTCATTTTTTGCTTTCTGGTAACCGGACTGATACACTGCATCTAACAGTTCCCGAAAGGCTTCGCTTTTGGTAATCCCTTCTTTTCTTGTATGGGCTACTTCTTCTAATACCTGCATCGGATCTGTAACAAATTCCTGTAAAGAAGGAAACTTCATACTATCTTCGGTCTTTTTCCTGGAATTTGGATAAATCCCTGCCACCAGTGTACTTTCATCGGTTTCCGGTCCACAGTTCAAAGCAAAATAAGGCACTCCTAAAATCTGGGCAATCATCTGTGCGTCTGTTGTCTTTCCTGTTCCTGCATTTCCGGTGATCATAAATTTCCGGAAAGGAGACTCTACAATTGCAGAAAGGATATCCTGCGCATATTCCCCAACTTTCATATCCTCTGGAAGCCGTGGAATACGGTCTTGATAATCTTTAGAAACCTGCCAGTGCTGTCTGTAAATTTTCTGTAATTCTTTTAACGTCCATTCTCTTACTTTCTTCGTTTCTCCAAAAATCTGAAATGTACCTTTTATCGCATCGTTTGGTGCATACAGTTCACTTTCGATTGCAAGTGTGGAAAGTTGTTCCATACCATTCTTTCCAAGCTGGCTTTTCTCCAACGGAATTCCTTCATTGCTGAAATCCTGTACATTTTCGACTCTCCGGTACAGGTTATCACAACAAAGAAAAGCTGCTTTTAATGCAAGTTTTGCATTTTTCCATCCTTCTTTCATCTGCTGCATGAATAAAATAAAATTCTGAGCAAACTCCAGGTTATATAATGCTTCTTTCTTTTCCAGACTGACATAAATAAGCATTGCCAAAAGCTCCTCTCCATCACTGATGTTTCTTTCAACGGAATCCAGAGCTGCATATGTTTGCTTCTCTGTTTTACAGACACCACGTATCTTTGCACTGATCGGATTATAAACCAATGCGTAGCGTCGTTTTCCTTTTACATATTCCATGCAATAGAAATTCAACAAATCATAATTTCCTTTTTGAAACCCAAGAGCTCCTTCTGTTTGTTTCAAATAAATCCCTGCAATATTGAGCATTGCCCTCAATGTAGGTGGATGCAGTGTTGCTTGCCGTCCTTGATTATACTGGGAAAGCCACTCTATTGTTGTCGTTGTTTTCCGCAGTCCTTCTCTCTGTAAAAACTGACGGAACGGTTCTGGTATTTCTTCCTGAAATGTCCAGGTATCAAATAATTTTATCTCTGCCATTTTTTCTCCTTTCTGTCTGCAAGTTTTAGGTATATTCCTCCTTTCTACACGCAAAAAAAGACAAGGTATTTGTCTTTCTATACCTTGTCTTAAACTTATTCCTATATTTTATTGCAGACTATGCCCAAAGTAACTCTTCTGCTACCATGCAGAATAAAAATTCATTGCACAAATTTGCTTGTACATAAATGAATACAACTTTATCCTAGCATTAGATAGAGAAACTGTCAACAACAGTTTTGGGATCGTAAGAAATTTATTCTTTTTTGAAATTATTGTTCTTCATACGAAGCGATTCCTTACACAAAATATAAGAAACCGCAAGTAAATAGATCATTTCAATGCAAAAAATTTCTCTAATATAGATAGTATTCTTATTTCTCCGTATTCCTAATATATTGAATTTTAGGACGTTTTAACTGGATAAATCTGGTATTTGGTGTTTCTAATGGATCGCATTCTTTTCCATTTTTATCTACGTATGCCTGTGTTTTTATAATAACTGAAACGCCATTTCCACGACTACTTTCCATTTCTTTAAAAGCTTTTTTTAAATTCTTCTTTGCGATACGTTTATTCATGGAATTCCTCCTTTTTTGCTTCCGTCTTTAATAACTGATATTATACTAAATTTTACAACTATATGCAATCTTTTACACAATTTATTAACGTAAAATCGGACTATTTTCTACTGGATAATCCTTCTCTTTCAACAGTAAAGAAGATCTATTTCTTCCCCAACTCTATCTTGTGATTTCGCTCTACTTTCGTCTATATCTTTTCTACTACTAGACAGCTTTAGAATTTTGTTCAAAAGTATGCGTAGTTATCCATACCACACAATAAAGGGAGCAGCCAGAACACTGCTCACCTCACTATTTTCAAAATTTATATATTTTGTACTTTTATACTTTCTTATTCATCTAAATTTTTGCTCTTTTCTTCTTCAGAAATTTTCACCCCTTTCCATTGCCTGTTCTACTGAACACCTCATCTTTTCCATAAGGTTTCTAATTGAACGTAAAATCAAATCCTTTCATATGAAAAATAGTGTTTCTTATTCTTAGCTTCATGAACGTTAAAGGATAATTAGTAGTTATCCGGTATCTGAATGATATTAGATAATACCTTATTATCCAATATCGAAGTACAAAGAGAATAATGTAGGAGAATATTTTTTGAATGCAATAATTTTGGCTGCTGGACATAGTTCCCGTATGATTGAGGAAAAACAATATACCCATAAGCCTTTGTTACCAATTCTTGGGCTTCCCAATATTGAGAGAACAATTCTAATTTTAAATGATTTTGGAATAAATGATATTGTTATAATTGCAGGAATATATGCAGATCAATATACATTTTTACAAGAAAAATATGGTTGTACCATCGTATCTGATCCCAATTGTTCAGTATCTACGCTCTATGGGATATACAGTATTGTTAATATTATAGGTGATACTTTCATCATTGAAGGTGATGTTGTTTTGGCGGAGAATATTTTTATTAATAAACCTTATAGCTATTATTATGTAATGAAATATTTAAATCCGGAATTTGACGCTTGGAAACCTATTCTTGATAAGAATGGGCGAATAATTTCCTTTGAAATTGGTTGCTTTTCAGAACCGTGCATTTTTGGAGTATCTTTTTGGAGTAAATCTGATGCAGAAATTTTCAAAAAAATTATTGCTGATATCAGTACTCCTGAAAATTTATCTAATAGCGAAAACTTCTGGGATGACTATTTTAATGATTTTTTGGACGAAATCCAAATTCACACTTTAGAAATACCAAATTATGTTGCATCAGAAATGAACAATGTAATCGAATATGAGATGGCCATAACAATGTGCCAAAAGTATTATTCTAATCCAAAACAATATTTTATAAACTGGCATAATAATAAAAATGAGTATTCATATATAATGAATACATCTCAAGCACTAAGTTATACCCAAAAACTTTTGGAAGAGTATATCTATAAGCATCCTGACGAAAACTTTAGTTTAACTATTCCATCATACTTTGAAAATAATGAATATCCTTATATCATAAAAAAAGAAAAGAAAAGCATTGGGTTTATAGATATAGCTATTGAAAAAAAATTTTTTCTGCTGAGAAGAATTTATCTTGATAAACCTTATCGAAGACAACGATTAGGAACTCAAATTTTAGAAAATATAATTACATTTTCTAAACTCACAAACAAGGAATTACGGGTAAACGTTTATGATGAAGAGGCAGAAAAATTTTATAAACGTCTTGGATTTAGAAAAAATTTTACAAATTACGTAATAAGGAGACAATGAGTATGGATATAATTCAAGAGTGTTTAGCTTATTTTAAGAATATAGATATAAATTTCGATTTGCTAATAATAGCTGACACACAAAATAAAACTACAAAGAACAATAACTATATTGTTCATACTGATGAAAGTGAGTTTTTTTCTAGAAAAGAATTTTCTGAAATCGCTTCGACATTATTTTATATTTTTGGTTATGCCAAAGTTTTTTACTCAGAATTGGATTTCATAAAATTTGTGATGGATGAGCATCCCTCAGCCACAGAATGTTACATATATAATTTTAGCAGAGATGGAATAGCTGAAGGGAAAAAATCATTAATCCCTGCTTTTTGCGATTTATGCGGTCTTAAATATACTGGATCAAATGCTTTTACTATATCCTTATTGAGAAATAAATGGATTTTTACACAGGTACTTTCTAATATGGGGATATTAACACCAAAATCTGTTCTTTATACATTTAATAATCATAATATATTAGAACCTTTTTTGGATACGACAATACTTTTAAAGAATATTCATGAATCAGCAAGTATAGGCTTGCTTACAGACAATAAAATATATTTAACAAAAGAAAAATTGAAAACAGTTGATATGACACTACAACGGATGAACACTAAACAACTACTCATACAAGAATATATTAGCGGCCTAGAATGTGAAGTTTTAGTAATACAGTTTAAGGGAAAGTATTATGCACTTGAGCCAGTGGAAATTGTTATAAATGGTAATGATTTTTTAGATTCCTTAACATCAAACCTATATAATTATTCGTTTAGAAAATTATCCGATAGTTTGAGTCCAGTAGTAATAGAACAAATAAAAAAACAAGCAGTTAAAGCTGCACAAATTTTAAGCATTAAAGACTATGCGAGATTTGATTTCCGTATAGAAAAAGACCAGCCATATCTTATCGATATAGCTGGAACACCATATACTATAAAACATAGCTCGGTAGCGTTTCTGTTTGAAAATATAATGCATTTAGATTATAAAGATATTTATAAGACAATAATGGCGTGTTCTTTTTCAAATTATGATATACTTCAATCATAAGATGTATATTGCAAATCAGATAGCATAAGCCCCCGGCAGAAAAAAGAAGCCAATTCACTAGATCGTCGTTTCAAAGGTACTAGATTATTACAAAAATCATATCCATCTAATATTTGACGATTCAAAATAATCTCTTTTAGCGCAAGAAGTTTCTTATCCCAAAAAACTTCTTGCTTTTTAAATAATGATGGAACAAAATCATCTAATAAATTAATAATTTTTGTTGCACTCTCCCATTTTTCTTCTAATATATATCTATATATTTCGAACCAAGCAAAATAATAACGATAAAAGTCATCCACATCATCATCTTCAATATTTGACACATCATCGCAATCCATTAAATGCTCCAAATATTCTTTGAATTTGAGATATTCTGAAATATTACCATAATAAAGATTTAGCGAACATATATTAGTGAGAATAACAAATTCTGTTGCACATGAAATACGTTGTAATTGTTTTCTTAATTTTTTGACAGTTTTTTTTGCATATCTAAAGCAATATTTTTTTGCATGGGATTGTTCATACCTAAGAAAATCTGCTATTATCATGTTATTTAGTATTTTCTGAGGGTACGGTATTGATATTTCATTTTCTAAAGAAACTTGCATAGCTTTTCTGCATGCCTGTATAGCTTCATTATATTTTTGTATAACTATGTCTGTTCCTGCTTCACAGATTAATGTGATACAATATTCATCCCAGATTTGATTGTCATAAAAATACTTTTTTGCTTTGTCATAATAAATATTACATTGTGTCTGGTTTACAAACAGAAACGCTTTTCGATTAAATACATTCTCCATATATTTAGCAATGCTTTTACTAGATTGAGAGGTTTGTATATTCCCGCTAAGTGAAAGGCTAAGATCATAGATCCGTTTAAATAACTCTGTGTCGTTCAAAACATCTAAGATATAGGGTGCAATATCATAGATAATCCTAAGTTTCAAAACAGTTTCATCAACGATAGGCATCTCTATAGGATATTGTGATAGGCCTAAATATATAGATTCTTCAGCATACTGAACGAGCTGACTTAATATTTGTTTCAATTGTAAATACCAAGGCTTATAATTCCTATACATAAAATGGAAAAAAGCTCTTGCCAGTTCTGCCTTTAAGGGAATCTCAAAATAATCTTTTTGTAAATTACGGTACATCCTATTAAGTTTATCATAATCCGATTCCCCTTCACGTAGGGTATTGTAAAATGATTTTATTGTTTCAAAATCATCATAGTAATAGGAATCTTTTTCTTTTCCAATCAACCTTTCAATTTTTTTGATTTGTTCCAAATTATTAAAACTAAGTGCTTCTGAATAGGAAAGTATAAGAAGGGCAAAAATATCATCTTTCAAATATCCATTGTATGCCCATAAATAGTATGCTCTTAAATAATATTGATCTTGTTCCTTGTTACTATAATAATTGTAATAATCTAAATATCTTTCCTTATTCTTATCATTCAGTTCTTTCTTCAGAATTTTTCGTATTTCATCACAAGCGAAGGAATAAAAGTTCAGCGAGTTTTTTTTCAGCAACGCTTGCTTTTGAGCTAGATATAGACTCTCTCGAACAGTATTTGTTTCTTTATGTGTTATGCTTGCAATTTCTTGACTACCAAAGCTTTTTAGGCTAATTGAGGAAGACAAAATGATGTCTTCCATATCATATTCATTTACATTTCTAGTTAGACCGTTCTTTTTAAGCTCACCCAATCTGTATGTAACCACGGAATCTAAGGCTCTAAAAAAATCAACATTTTGCTCTACTAAATCTATATACAGAAAATCGACTAATTTTAAATTAGACGCACATATTTTTTTGATTTGTTTAATCTTTTCCTCTATGTCCTTTTTCCTTACAATTATTTTATGTTTTTCAGTTAGATATTGTAAAATATCATTTTCATCATAGTCTTCCAATATATTTTTTTCGATTGTAGAACAAACTAGAAAATCCTTTATGCATGAATCATCAACATTACTTATGAGAAAATATAGATGATGTTTAAACGTACTTTCGAGAGTGGTTATATTCTTCATTAGTAATTCAACCAGATATTTTACTTTATTATCTAACTTAGAGTAATCGGGTAGGCAAATTAATAAATCAGAAGAAAATCTTTTTTTAAGAAGATTAGATATTTGATTAAATTGGCTATCATTTTTTTTAGTTGATACCGCTGTCGCTATATCAACTCCAATCCCCCAGCGTATTGGTAATGAAATAGTAGTTTCAATATTATCTACAGAACTCTTAGAAGAATTTTCGTATAAAGATAATTTGTCTCCTTCAGCAATATATACTTGTAATTTGTTATTATGTCTATTTTTGCTATGTATTCTATTGATAACTTCAAATACTACATGTGATTTTCCTGATCCATGATTGCCTAGAATAATGGTAGCCTTTGAGGCTGATGCAGTAATATATTCTTGAGTCAATTTCTCTATTAACTTGTTTCTACCTTCTAAATTTTTATATCTATGTTCTTTCATATCTTTATTACAAATAAACCTTCAATAAAATAATATTGGATAATAAGGTATTATCTAATATCATTCAGATACCGGATAACTACTAATTATCATTTTAATTATAACAAATACTTACTTTTTTTTCCATATTTTTCTTCATAACCTCCAGATTAGCTTTTTAAATAATACAGATAAATCTCTATTTTACCTGTACAATAAATATAACCATTACCCAATATGCTTTTTATGTACACAAAAAAGACCACCTTAAATCAAGCTGATCGTAATCTATAGCTGTAATGAATTAAAAGAAATATTTTTATGCTACTCTAAGTATATTCATGTATTTTCTGGGATGCATCTCTCTTAAAATCTCAGCCTGCTTTTTTGCTGCAATATGAATATATATCTGAGTAGTTTTTATTGAACTATGTCCTAGAATTTGTTGTACACAACTAACATCAACGCCTTCTTCTATGAGATATGTAGCAAATGAGTGACGGAACATATGGGGAGTTATGTTTCTTTCAATACCTGCTAATTTTGTATACTTTTTGAGCATTAACCTAATGGAATACTCCGTATATCTATTCCCCCGGCTGTTTACAAAGAAAAATCCACTTTTCTTAATTGCTTCTGAATTATGTTTGTAATATTTTTTTAGAATATTCAAAATCTCAGCGGAAGCAATCTGAATATATCTTTCCTTACCGCCTTTTCCCATGATCTTGATTAGACCTGTATTCAAATTTATACAGTCTATTTTTATATTTGATACTTCATACACTCTGGCTCCTGTGGCAAACAAAGTTTCTATTACAGATATATCTCTCAGCCAGTATTTGTACATCTTTTCATTGCTATTTCTATGCTCATGCGAATACATATAGTTCAAGAGAGATTCAATTTCTTCACGCGGAATTATTTTAGGTAAAATTGTCGTTTCCTTGAATTTTACTTTGATTTTTCTAAACGGATTATCATCGATAATTTCGCACTCTTCCAAATAATTATAATATGCTTTGATGGATGCAATTTTACGTTTTATTGTTTTCTGCTTGTATTTTTTATGTAATTCCACTATATAGCCTTCTATTTTGCTTTTTTCTGGGACATCTTCCTGTGCAAACTCAAAAAACTGTCTTAAATCAATTCTGTATGCCTTCAGCGTATTCCAATCCAATTCTTTCCTATACTCACTATATTCAAGATACTTTTTTACTTGCTCTTTATAATCCATTCTACTGTCCTCCATGCCTTTTTCGGTAGTGTAGCATATTTCTTCACAAGATACATTCGATATTCCCTATGTTTCTCATTGGAACTAAGGAATTTTCTCTTCATTTCAGTGCACAAAAAACGCATGCGTAGAACCTATTCTGCATCTCCTTCATGCTTTACTTTTTATTGAAATAGCACAACGTATCTTTATGACATCTAAAAAGCAACTCACCATTTTGCAAGCAAAACACTTATGGTATGTAAGATACTGTGATATCTCCTATTATTTGTATCATATTTTTTGTAACTGTTATATATATAAAAGACGGGCAGAAAGCTGATTTTACTCAAGCTTTCTGCCCACACTCATCATAAAAAAACCTATATTAATTCATCTGAATATTTCGTTTTTTCTTCTTCAGGAATCTTCAGGCTTTCCATTGCCTGTTCTACTGACCACCCCATTGTTTCCATAAGGTTTCTAATTGAAAGAAGAATTCCCTTCTCAATTCCTTGTTTAATTCCTTTTTCAATTCCTTTTTCAATTCCCTTCTGAATTCCTTTTTCTTCAACGCCTTTACTCAGATTACACATAATAGGCACCTCTTTCTAATGTCTTTGCGTTTCAAACAAACCATGCGATAAGGTGAACAACAATAATACTGCTCACCTCTATTTTCAAAATTTATATATTTTGTACTTTTACATTTTTTTCAATTCATCTAAATACTTGCTCTTTTCTTCTTCGGGAATTTTCAGGCCTTCCATTGCCTGTTCTACCGACCACCCCATTGTTTCCATAAGGTTTCTAATTGAAAGAAGAATTCCCTTCTGAATTCCTTTTTCTTCAACGCCTTTACTCAGATTACACATAGTAGACACCTCTCTTTCTAATGTCTTTGTCATTTCAATTGAAAAATCATTCTGTAATATCTCTTTCTTTTCCTTTACTTCACGATCCGAAGAAAGCAAAACTTCCAGTAACTTTAAGATACCTGAAGCATTTTCATCATCAGAGTCCCCTAAACATATCATAATTGCCGTTAGTAAATCATAATTTTCTTTTCTTTCCGAACAACTACCAATTAACTGTTCTTCTGTAATAGAATATCTGTTTATACTATTTTCCCGATATTTCGGTGGATTCATACAAATCCAAATGCTGTAGACTTTCTTTATCTTCTCATAATGTGCATCTGAAAATTCAACACCATACTGCGAAGATATCAATCTGCTGCAATAATAAATTCCTCTGCTTATAATCGGGTAGCCTGGATAAAAATCATTTTGCGCTTCAATATTTATGATCAATCGAATTTTTTCTTTCGACACCGGAGCCTTCGCACAAAAGCGAATATCGTATGTAACCACCCCTTCATAAATAGAAGCATCTTCGGTTGCTCCATTTTGTATTTGTTCTTCTGATACCTGTTCATCTATATTTACGGGTACGTCTGCAACATCTGCCTCTCCTTCTATATAGTTCTCTACAATTTCCTGAATCTCACAATCTCTATATTCCTCTATACAACTTTTCATAATCCATGCCAAGATCACCTTATTTGCCAGAAGGCGTTTGCATGCTGCATCATAGGAGGCTTTCTCTCCTGCAGAACTAATATTCTTTGCCAGTATATTTTCAACTTTCAATCTATATTCACCTGCCTATTCCTCTTTTTCTTATTTTATCACACACGAAAAAAAGATGCCACTTATTTTTCTCACCAGATCATCCTCCTTCCGTATGATAAGGAAGAATTGTTTATGTTCTTTTCGCATTAAAACTCTTTCTGCTTTTATAAGCAGTTTACCACTATTTTCTTATGCCGCTTCATTCTTATCCGAAACCTCCGTAAATGCTTTTTTTAACCGATAAGATAACAACGTATTTCTTTTTTTGGATCTTCCCGCCCGTATTGCCTGGGAAAATGCCTGTTTGCTTCCCACAAGAATGACTTTTCTTTTTGCCCTTGTAATTGCGGTGTAATATAGATTTCGCTTTAAGGTATGCCGCCGAAAACATGACAAAATCGGAATGATGACTACCGGATACTCGGAGCCTTGTCCCTTATGTGCAGTAATTGCATACGCATGAACAAGGTTCCAAGATTCTCCTTCCTGATATCGCATAACCCGCTCTTCTCCAAAATCTACTTCCATATATTTCTTACCGCTCATCTTTCCTATTTTTCGTACAATCCCGATATCTCCGTTGGAAATTTCATCTTCATTTTTCGTCTGCATCACTTTATCCTGTATACGAAAAATTTTGTTTCCATTTTTGATTTCCTGTTGTCCTCTCTGGTAAGGATTGATTCTGTCTTTGATTTTTAGATTCAAAGCATTTGCGCTTACCTTCGTATCTTCCCTTAAAGGTGTTAATACCTGAACTGCATTTACATTTTTCCCTTGCAACTTCCACTCCATATCAAAAAGTTTCATAATCTTTTTCGCGGCTTCTTCATCATCATGTGCTGCTACAAAGGAAAAACTGTTATCATATACCAGATTTTGTTTGCCACAGTTGATTTTTATCGCATTCTCCAAAATAGTAGGGTTTTCCTGCCGGAAACATTGATCTAAAACAGTAACTGGAATGACTCTGGAGTCAATGAGTTCTTTAAATACATTTCCAGGCCCTACTGATTCCAGCTGGTCTTTGTCTCCCACAAAAACAATCCGACTTCCGGTCTTTATTTTCATCATCAGACTTGTAAACAGATGCATATCTACCATGCTGCACTCATCAATAATGATCAAATCATCGCAAAGCATTTCTCCAGCATTCCATGCTCCTTCACCTTCTGCTCCTGTAAGTCCGATACTTTTATGTATCGTCAGTGCCGGATACCCCGTTGCTTCATACATTCTCTGTCGTGCTCTTCCGGTAGGTGCTGCCAATAAAATCATACTATCCATATTCAATTTTTCCTGGATCATAACAATAAAACGCAGCAGGGTTGTTTTCCCACTTCCAGGTCCTCCTGTTATAATGGAAATTGAATTTTGAAAAACCATTTCAATCCCTTTTCTTTGCTTTTCCGCTAATTTTATGTGTTCTTTGGCTTCCAAATTGGAAATCCATTTCTCTACATCATACCTTTTTATCGGATACTTGCTTAGCGTGGCAAGTTGTATAACAGCTTTTTGTTCTGACTCATAATTTTTCTTAGAATAAATCTTTGTATAACTACAGATTAGTTCTTTATCATCTTTGATCAGAGAATTGCCAGCATCACGAATTTTCCGTTCTGTTACACTGCCTTTTTTATCTCCACGCACCAACAACGGCTTGGCTCTTGTTAAAATGTCAGACACCTCTAAATAGAGATGCCCTTCCCCTTCTGCTTCTTTTAAAACATATAATATAGCTGCTTTTATTCGTAAAGGATTATCTGCCTGAAAATGTTTTACTTTCCTTGCTATCGGATCCACTGTTTTAAATCCAAACCCTTCTATCTCACACAACCGGAATGGATCCTTTTTAATAATGCTGACTGCCTTGTGTCCAAAATGTTCCTGGATTTTTTCTATCTTCTTTGGTGTTACTCCCGCAGAAGACAGAAAAATTGAAAGCTGACGGATATTTTCACTTTGATAATAGCCATCTAAAATCTGCTCCAGTTTTTTTTGTGTAATTCCAGGAATTTCAAGCAATCGTTCTGGGCATTCTTCAAAAACATAGAAGGTATTTTTCCCAAATCGTTCTACAACCCTTTCTGCGATAACAGGCCCAATTCCTTTCACCAATCCTGAAGAAAGGTACGCTTTTACCCCCTCTTCTGTTGTCGGCATTTGAATTTGGAAAGATGCCACATAATACTGTTTTCCATATTTCTCTGATTCTTTCCACTGTCCTTTTAAAGAGATACCAATCCCTTCGTTTCTGGGCAATTCACAGCCAACTGCCACAAACTGCCTTTTTCCAATTCCATTCTTCCCTTCAGGAATGTTCTCCTCTGTTTCATATACTGCCACAGTATATCCGTTTTCCTGATTATAATAAATGGAAGAAGCATATCTGCACTCTAACAAGTCACTACCTCCTTGTAATCCACATATAACGACCAGAAATTTTTACAGAGTAACCGCCTTCTTTTTCCAACTCCTTTTTGATGAGTATTCTTTTATCTGCCGGAAAATCCCGAATTGCAGCAACTCTGCGAAATCCTTTCTCTGTTCGGATAGTACATAATCCGTCTTTCCCAATAGAAAAAGAATAGATACCTTCTGCCGCCAGTTTCTTCGAAATACGAAGAAATTTTTCTCTTCCTTCTCCAAGATACCATTTTTTTGCTGCTATGTCTGCTTCATTCCACTGCTCTTGGGGAACATCAAGAATTGTTTCTGTCTTCTTTTCAGTTTCTATCGCCTTTTCTATTTGCTGTTTTGCTTTCTGATAAATGGGTGCGTCCTTCTTTTTTGGCACCTCTTCCGTCACTGTTGCTTTCGGTTTATCTCTTTCCTTATGCTCCGCTAAGGTTTCTCCCTTCACTTCTTGGGGCTTCTTTTTCAAATGACAGACCAACAGATACACCAACAAAACCGGCACTGTAAGGGATAATGTATTAACTAGAATTGCAAGAAAAAAGGGCCATAAGAACGGAGCTAACAAAAATCCTGCAATGCCCGACACAATGCAAAAGTTTTGATACTTTTTCACAAAATATTTCCACTTACCGCTCATAACAGTACCATTTCCTTTCTCTTCGAGTATTTTTAGTCAAATCCATAATTGTTATATTCTGATTCTTGTACACGCTCAAATTCTTCGTCCACCAGGTTTCTTTTTTTATTTTCATTCCTTCTTCTTTCAGGCACACTTTTTCTCGACTGCCGATTTCTCCTTTCCGGCTGTTCTCTTTCCCTTTGCTCTGACTTTTTCCTGGAACTAGGTTTCTTTATCCTGCTATTTCTTCTACGGGGATCAGAGTTTCCTTTTTTCTGACTGCTTTTCCTTATACTTCGATGATATCCATCTTCTTCCTCATCTTCGTCGTCATCATCTTCTTCGTCATTCTCTTCTAGATATTCCTCCTCATAGTCGTCATCTTCGTCGTCCTCATAATCATCCTCATCATAAAATTCGTCATCGTAATCCTCTTCTTCCTCATCTTCGTAATCGTTCTCATCTTCGTCTTTTCGCTTGCGGAGTAATTCGATTTTATCAAGATTTATCTTATCTCTATACATCGTCATTCCATCCTCATTTTCATAATTATCATTTAAAAGGATTCCCTCTATTCCAACGCAATCTCCTTTTTCGATATACTCTTCTATAAATTCTGCACTCTTATCAAATGCAGAGCAGGAAAAATAATCATATTTTGTTCCGTCTTTCGTTTTAAAAGGACGCCTTACAGACAATCGGAAACTTGCAACTAATCCGTATTTCGATGCCCTTTTGTTTCTGCGCCTCTTCCTTTTAAATTCATTTACTTCCGGATCTTTTACAACGTATCCGGTCATTATTACTTTATTCATGCTTTTTCTCTCCTTTTTAAAGTAGGCAGGAAATTATTTTCCTGCCTGATAGGTATAAAAAAAGACACTTAGAATTTCCATTCAAAATGCCTTATTCTATATACGCATTGTTTCTAAATCATACTGAAAATCAGATCCAATACATCTTACAATCTTTTTTAAAATCTCATAAAAATTCAGGCTGTCTTCCTGTATCGGTCTTATACCTTTTACATAATTTGGCCAAAAACAATATTCGTAAAATCGTTTCACCTGCATAGAAGGTGAAATAAAAATCCCCTGAAATTCATTTTTCATTTTCTTTGTAGTTCCTTCTTCGGAAAATAATTTTAGATGTAGTGCCTCACTTTTGCCTTTCTTGTCCATCTGAAGCCAGACTGTATGATCGGCAAGACGAATACTGCTGTGCAGCATATAGATGTCTTCTCCGTTCCGGCACCAGATAATTTCTCCGCAAAGTCCGTTTTCAAACTGCGACGTAATACACACTCCATTTTCCGGAATATCCGAAAAGCAAATCTCATCATCAACCACCGGAATTGCCCTTTTTACACCCTTGGAAACGCCCACATCTTTTCGACATTCTTCAAACATCTGCTTTGTACTTTCATAATTTTTGTTCTGTTCATACTCATAGTTTTTCATCCTGCTTCCTCCTGTTCTTTAATTATTTCTTTTCAGTGATGTTTTGTGTATTTCTTCATATTTTGCTTCATATCTGCGATACCCTTCCAGATCATAATACTTTAATCGTTCCGGATAGAAACGTACTTTCTCATAAGTACAATATCCATTTCTGCTGATTTCTTCTGTCACTTCTCCTAATCCGCTTTCTGAAATCCAGGACAAAATTTTTCTTCCATGATGGTTCGTATCTACATAGGTACAGTCCTTTTCGCACACCTCATGCAAATCAACGGTCAGGGTTGCCCATGGTGAAGGATATCGGTATTTCCAGTTCACCATTTCAATTTCTAAATTTCCGGTGTAGGAATATCCTTTTACTATTAGCTGTATCGGAAATTTTTCTCCAAAAGCTTCATAGAAGACCGTTTTGGGTTCTTCCTGTTTTCTGAAGTTGTCATAATCTTCATCACTATAACCTGACCAGAAAAAATAGTTCCAGTCTGGCATTGGCGGACAATATCCTTCTAACTGTTCTGCACCTATTTGTTTTAATGGTATCAGATTTTTTTTATCTTCCTTCACAGCCAGAAGCAATGGTTTTAACTTCTCTTCCAGGTACATTCGATCTGGGCAAATATCAATCCACTTCCCTTTTATTGTTGTAAGAAAGCGTTTCCCATCCAATGTTCTGATTTCTGAACGTTCTGCAGATAGACTATTCTTTAAGAAACTGATTATATTATTTTCTGTTGCCCGAAAAATAATTGCATCTTTTCCACACATCTCACTGTGAATTCCTTTTAAGTACTCTTGGTTCATGATTTTCCTCCTATTTTTCTTTCTTTTGTGGCTTAACTCTATCCTCCTTTTTCGTTGATTGAAATAAAAAAAGGCACCTAGAATATTTTTCATTCTAAATGCCTAATAATTCTTTATTTCTTATTGAAACAGCCACCTGTTTCCAAAATCTGTTTCCGATTCTTTATCGGAAAAAATTTTTGTACTCATACTTGGTTTTTATGAGTATAGATATTTATTCATAGACATGATATTATAACTTTTTTCCCATGTCAACACTTTCTTTAAAATAAAATATCAAAAAGTTTAATTCTTAATTTTTAAATCAGTTATTCCATTTCGATTAGTACATATAATATTACATCTATATTATTCATTTTTATATTTTACTCCCTTATTAAATTTGACATTTTCAGACCTATTTGCTATCATTTTTATAAAATTTAGAAGTAAATATAATTTATTTATATAAGGAGGTTGCACTATAATGGAAAAGAAAATTCTTATTGATTCTAAAATTTTAAAAAAACTCATCTTAGCATCCTATTTCTTTGAAAAAACTTTTAAGAAACACTCAAATACTTTATTACCTACCAACCACTACTATGTACTATCTCTTTTATATAATCGTTCACTCTCTCCAAAAGAGATTTCTAATATTTTAGATATTCCAAAACAACAAACCAACAAAATATTAGAAAATCTAGAAAAAGAAAACTATATTATACGACAAAAAGGAGTTGCATCTGATGCTCGTGTAACCCAAATTTCTATATCAGAAAACGGAAAATCTTTACTTTTAAACACTTTAGATGCTTTTTCGCAATATTTAAATTCTTACTTAATTGCTTTATCTCCAAACGAACAAAAAATCCTCAAAAAGTTTTTTGATCATATTGATAAAAAAATAATTTTTTAATTTATTCAAGTTTATGCCAATTGCTAATGTTCCTTTTCTGCACTAATAGTATCATTATTTATAAATCTTTTTTTTCAAAAAAATGTATTCCTATAAATGATGAAACAACAATAAATAACACACATGGAATTACAGTATTTGTAAACGTTAAATAAGTTATATTATTTGATAAATTCATCATGCAGTTACTAAGCCAATACTTACTTAACATTCCTCCTGTTTTTAATAAATTATCCATAATCAAAAAAACTCCTGGAGAAAGTAAAATGATCAATAAATTGACAACTATTGCACCATATACTGTTTTTATCAAAAATGATACACAGCAAAAAATCGCTGTATAAGAAAAATATACCAATAACTGCAAACTTAAAAACGCTAAAAATGATGCAAATGAAAAATTTCCTCTAGGATCAAATCCATTAACAACTGTTGCACAAACTACATAGACCACAGATGATACTATGTTGATAATTCCTACACCAATCATGCAAATCAATAGTTTACTGAAATAAAATTCTTTCCTACTTGAGCATTTAGATAATATAATTTTTATTCTTCCTGTTGAAAACTCATTTTCTACATAGACTGATACAAATATCATCATAAAAACCAATGGAATGTTATCTCCTATTCTAGAAAAAAGAATATTACTACCATTGAAATCTTGTGAATTTGGCTCCAATAAATAAGTTGAAACTATACTTGCTACAGCAATTACTCCTAAAATTATATTGCAAAATATAAATATATGACTTTTTTTTAATTTTAATATTTCTGAACTAAAATTTTCTTTCATCTATTTTCCTCTTTCATCAAACTAAGTAAGTATTTTTTTATATCTGTATTAACTAATTCTTTCAAATAAATCTCTTTTATAATACTACCATTTTTCATTACATCTATGACATCCACCAGTTCCAACAAATCGTCAATCATATGACTTGATATTATAATTGTAATACCTTCTTCCTTTAATTGTTTCAATAGATTAATCATATCCTCAACTACAATTGGGTCTAACCCATTAAACGGCTCATCCAATATTAAGATTGAAGGTTCTCCTACCAGAGCCAGTCCTAATGCCAATCTTTGTTTCATGCCTAATGAATACTTTTCAACTTTTAAGTTATTACCTTTCAAACCAACTAAATTTAATATCTTTTGAGCATTATCCTCCCTGTGCTTTCCTATCAATTTCTCTTGTATTTCTAAATTTACTTGAGCTGTTAAATAAGGATATACTGCCGGATTTTCTATGCTTACTCCTATTTCTTTATGTTCTTTAATAAAAGTTTCTAAATCTGTATTTTTAATTTTTACAATCCCTGATGTTTTCTTTGTCAATCCACATATAATTTTTAAAAGAGTTGTTTTTCCTGCACCATTTTCTCCTACTAACCCGTATATTTTCCCCTTTTCAATAGACAAATTGATATTTTCTAATACTTTATTTTTGTTATATTCTTTACATAAGTTTTCAATTTCTACAATGTACATTATTAACTACTCCTGCTAATGAAATTTGAAATTTTCCCAAAGAATATTACAGGCACAATATTCTTTGGGGCTTTCACTATTTATAATAATCCGCCTGAAGCATATACATTTCTTTATATATACCATCTTTTTTTATTAATTCATCATGTGTCCCTTGCTCGACCACTTTACCATTTTTAAACATTAGTATATTATCGCAAAATCTAGTAACAGCATATCTATGAGAAATATAGATTACTAATCTATTATTAAAGAATTCATCAAACTGACCATAAATATTCGCCTCAGCTATTGGATCTAATGCCGCCGTAGGCTCATCAAGAATTGCTATCATTGCGTCACGACATAATGCTCTTACCAACGCTATTTTCTGCCCTTCTCCTCCAGATGGCTCAAATCCCTCTTTTTGATAATCTTTATGTATATATGTATCAACTCCGAATGGTAATTTCTGCACTTTTTCATATAGTCCACACTTTTTCAAAATAGAAAGTATTTCTTTCTCATTTTTTTCTTTCCCTAATGTAATATTATCTCGAAGAGATACTGAAAACAATTTGTAATCTTGAAATACACTGGCAAACCATTGACAGTAATATTCATAATCAATTTCTGTTATATCTATACCATTAATTAAAATCTCGCCTGATGTTGGTTCATATATTCTCAAAAGTAATTTTATAAATGTAGATTTGCCAGATCCATTTTCGCCTAGAATAGCAATTTTATTATTAGATTTTAATTTCACTGATATATTTTCCAATGCATAACACTCTTGTCCACTATATTTATAATATACATTACGAAATTCAATCACAAAATTTTCTTTATCAATTTTAGGTTTTAATTTTCCCTTCCTCATTTGACAATTATTCATAGAAATATATTTTTCGTATTCTTCAAAATAATCTGTACATTGTCTTAAATCTATAATTTCTAACAAAATATTCCTTAAAGTGTTGGTAAAATTTAATACACTGTTTAAATACATTGTAAATTCGCCGACTGTAATTGTATTCTCTAATACCTTTAAAATGATATATCCATACAATAAAGCTTGTTGGACAACATAAATTATAGCACTAATTAATCCACTTATGATATTATTATGTGCTATCCTTTTATAAAATTTTTGCATAGCCTCTAATTGTGTATTATATAAATTCAAGAGCCATTCAGCTATCCCATTAGCTCTTATCTCTTTTCCATACCTAAAATCCGAAAAAATATTGGTAAAATATTGTCCTCTTCTTTCATATTGTACTTTTTCTAAATTTAAAGAAATGTTTTTCTTTTTAAATTTTGCATCAAATCCTGCATTTACAAATACAACAATAATTAAAACTCCAATAAAAAACGGATTAAGACTCCCTAATATTCCTGCAATTCCTAATAATGTAATCATATTTCCAACAATAGAAAATCCAGACTCTAAGACTTGTCCAAATCCGCTCCCATTTCCATATAGATATTTATATGCCTTACTTCTTGTATCCAAATATTCTGGATTTTCAATTTTTTCATAATCAGCCTGCATAACTACGTTACCTAAATGTAATTGGAACTCTTTGAATACTATCATTCTTTTTAACAAAATGTGATTATTCAAAAAAATATCAAAATAGCTATATAAAAATGTAATTGCAATTTGAAGTATAATTAATCCGACTCCTTGCTGAACATTCTTCTCAATAAACAGTTTGTCAATTACATATTTAGGTATTATCAATGTGAAAATCGCATAGATACAACTAATAATTTGTTTAATTGCAAGTAAAATAATATAAATTTTATTATGTTCCCAGCAATACCTATATAAATACGATACCCCTCTAAAAATTATCATCACCTTCTTTTGTTTTCTGAGATATATCTGCTAATTGAACCAAAACTCTCTCCGTCATTTTTCTGAACATATCACAAGTTTTTTTATCCATTACTAATTCGGTTGAGTTTGTATTCATAGAATTTAAACCCAAACAACCATTACATATATTTTTAATAAAGCAGTCATTACATTCTTTATTCCGATTCTTATCATTAAATTCTTGTATTTTTTTTAAAACATTTCTACATTTTTTACTATCGAACAAATTATCGTCCCATATATTTCCTAGCCTATATTCTTCTTGATCTGTAAACATAAAGCATGGATAAACATCTCCTTTAACTGAAATCGAAAGGGTGCCAATTCCCGCATCGCATATATATTGGCTTCCTGGTGTTTTGTGCACAATACTATAAACAATTCGTTGCATCAATGAATAGGTAAATTCTTTGTTATTTTCTTTTGCATTTTCATTAAAAATTTCATCCACAGAATCCACAAAAGGTGCCAAGTCTTTTAAAACATAACTATCTATTTCCGAGCCTCCTGCTGGTGCTAAATGAACAGGAATCCCTGGTAATTCTTTTTCGATGTCTTTAAGAACATCTAAAATAGTAACTCCATGATCATAATGAATTTGTGTGTATGTTGCTTCAATTAATTCGAGCAATCCGGTCTCTTCCCGAAACTTTTTCGCCGCTTTCAAAATATCATTAGATGCTCCTGTTCCATCCACTTTAATTCTTAATTTATTATTTATGTTATAATCACCATCGTAACTTATCGTTGTATGGATATTATATTTTTTTGCAATTTGAATAAACTGTTCGTTAATTAGTGTTCCATTGGTAACTATTCCAAACTCAACTTCCGGATCATATTCGCTAAATTTGCTACAAATATATTCCATCATATCTAAGTTAAGCAATGGTTCCCCACCAAACAGTTGTATTCCTAATATATGATCAAATTTTGAATATATTTTCTTAATCGCCTGGTCAACAGTTTTTTTGTCCATCAACTGATTTTCCGAATGATATGTTCCCCCATTTGCATAGCAATACATACAACGCAAATTGCATCCATTTGCTAAATGTAGTACTAAACGTCCCAAAACATTTTTATTCTCTTTATTAGTTTCCCCAGGAAAATTTTCTTCAACCGTTTTCTCATACTCCTGAAATTTCTTTTTATAATTTTCTACTGTTTCTTTTGATACTCCATATTTTGATCCAATAATATCTACTGCTGTATCGTCGGATATATCTTTAATTAATTCAATAGCCTTATCATTAACTTTGAAAAATCTTTTACTATTTGGAAAATATAATATTTTATATTTATCATCCAATGTTTCTTCTATTATATGAAATTTCTCCATTTTCAAATTTCTCCTTTGCATCTCAGGTTATAACTTTCTTATCAAGTGTGCAATATGTGTATATGGTAAATTTTATGAACCATTAGAAATAAGATTTTTACTATTCACTGCAGCCCCATCCACAATGCTTTCCACTGCCAACAATACCACAACCTGTTCCACATCTTGAACCAGTTGCAACACAACCTACACCACACATTTTTCCAGCTCTTTCAGTTTGGTTTTCCTGCATATGCCCAAATTCTGTACATTCTTCCATATATACTTCATTTTCGTCCATTTTTTTACCTCTTTTCATTTAAAGACAAGAAATGCCGCAAAATTTCCCACCACCACAAGCAAATCCGCAAAGAGTTCCTTTTCGTGGCATTGGATTATTTTCCTCGTCATTTGTTAATATTTTAATTTCACATTCTTCCATGTAGAGTTCATTATCAAGTTGTTTATCTTCCATCAAAAATCCTCCTTAACATATACACATATTGCTTTATTTATAATACTCTTTTCAATTACTTTTCACAATAAACTCTCACTTAAATTAGTAAATATTATATTACTATATTCTAAAAAATTAGTAAATAAATATTTACTAATTTAATCGTTTTTTTATTGAATTCATATAATTGTTTTGGTATTATTTTTGTTAGAAATATTTTATCGCTTTAGTTATAAGAATAATTATAATCAAAAGGAGATTACTATGGATAATAATAACGAAATTTTTTTTGAAGAAGTAACTACTGATAAAGTTTCACTTTTAGACGTTTCAGAAAATGACGATACAGCTTCCCGTTTATCAGGTGCCAGCTGTAAAGGTACCGCTTGTGGTGCTTTTTGCAAAGGTACTGCTTGTGGAATAATGTGCTAATAAAATAAATCATTTATGTTGCGATTAAATATTTCATTGGCTAACCATTGTGTCTATAAACCTTTACAATGATTAGCCTTTCTTATCGTTTAATAATTTTTCCCAAAAACACCATTCCAAACTTTAGCCTGCATTATTTACATGATTTCTTTATGTTTTGCTCCATCTTAAAAATTAAAGCATATAAGCCTATCCTGGTGTGCTACCCGTCAAGTAGACAATTGAAAAAATATTAAGTTTTTATGTTGCCCGGCATATGCTGGGCAACATTTTTATGCGGCTAAAAGTTGCTTTTTGTGATATTCTATAGGTGTCAGAACTCCGAGTCCGCGTTGAGGACGATTGTTTAAATAGTAATCCATATAGTCTGTAATTGCCTGAACCAGTTCTTCCTTCGTGTGAAAATTCTTCTTGTAATGCATTTCTCTTTTTAATATCACCCAGAACCCCTCCCGTGGTCCATTATCTGTACAATGAGCTACTTGCGACATACTTTGTGTCCTTCTGGCAGCGTCCAACTTCTGATGGAAAACTCTTGAAGGATATTGATACCCTCTATCACAGTTATCACGAATTCAGGATAATTCGGACAGGGGATTCCAATATACGAATAGGACATTTCATACAACCACCTTTTTGAAAACACTTTTTTTCTAAGCAGTCTTTTCTTCGGTTTTTCCTTCATATTTCTGGATTTTATCATGAAGAAATCGATGATATTTATTTAGGTTTCTTCCGACTGCATACAACATGAATTCTTTATATACTTTTTCTGTTGTCCGGTAATTGAACCGGCGAAAGCTGTCGTTTTCTTTAATATCTCCAAAATGTCCTTCGGTCTGGATGGAATGGATCTGACGGTTTAAAATCCCTTTTTCACTCTGGATATTTGCATGGGATTCTTCTTTTAAGCTTTCCCATTGTTCATTACTCTTCATGATTTTATTTTTTTCACGATTTCTTTCCGCATTATATTTGTAGAGACAGCCTGCTTTGTGTTCGCAGCCACTGCAGTCTGCACATCCATACACCTCAAAAGTCTGCGTATAACCACCCTGTTCTTTTGTTTCTGTTCTGATATGATGGAGTTCTCTTCAATCATGACAGACGTAATAAAGTTCATCCTCGAACATCTGTATTTTCATGTTGTAATACTTTCCGATATCTTCTTTATAAGCCTTTGTTTTTCGTTTTTCATGATCCTGCTGCTTGATATAACTGGCGATTTTATTTTGCTTTAAATACAGGAGATTTTTTTCACTGCAATATCCACTGTCTGCGCTAACTTCTTCCAGGAGATCTCCAAATGCATTTTTATGTTTCTCTAAGACTGGAATCAGAGTGTTATAGTCTGTCCGGTCATTACTTACATAAGCCTGAATAATGAAATAGTTCTCCACTGCTATCTGAACATTATATGCCGCCTTTCATTGTCCATTTAGCATATGGTCTTCTTTCATTCTCATAAATGTAGCCTTTAAATCTGTTTTGGAATAACTGTTCCGATCTTTTCCCATGATTTCAAAACATTCTTTATAGCCCAGGAGACGTTCACCACAGGTTTCCAGCTCCTCATATAGTTGCTGGATTTCTGGTTTTCTTTTCCCTTTTCCATAAACAAAGGTGATATTTTCTTGTTCTGCAATTTGAAGCAGATTTTTCTGGAGCTTCAGAATCTCCAGCGGAGAGCAGTTATCCATTTCGATCATGGTATTATTGGATAACTTTTTATGTTTTGTCAGTTTTCGTTTCCGGTTCTTTTCAATGACATCCCTTACTTTCTCCACTCCTTCAATCACAAACATATGAGCATGAGGAATATCATATTTGATGCCATATTCATTTTTGTCAATCAGAACGTTATACTTCTGATACAACGAATCAATGGTATCCAACAATCCCGCAAGATAATAATTGAGCGTTCCTCTCCATACAAATGTATAACGATTTGCATTGGCTTCTATTTTGGTTCCATCAATAAAAAGAGAGTTTAACGTAATGAGCCCTTCTTTTTGCAGACGACGGAGAAACTGATAGTTCAGTTCATCCAATACATCAGCCGTTAGTTTTTTATTCTTGAATTCATAGAACGCATCTCTTTTGGGTTTCTGCCCTTTGGTAAGCCAGATAAATGCAAGGTCTCTTTCACATAATTCCACAATACGGTCAACAGCCCTTACCCTACGCATGTTTGCGTAAGTAACAACAGCATACATCATAATTGGGTTGAACCCGGTTCTTCCCTTATCTGAACAATTGGCTAACAAGCCAGAAAAATCTAAATCCTCCATCACTTTTTTCAGGGTATAGACTGGATCGTCGTCAGGTAAACACAATTCGAAGAAACTGAAGTTAATTTTCTGTTGCCCTAATTCAAAAAAATCGTTATAATAGTCTTTAGTTATCATAGTCCATTATAACATGGAACGGAGTGAAAGATGGTTGTCGTTAGCCATCTTTTTCTCTTTTTATGGAAAAGTTTTAAGGGCAGATGTGATTCGCATGAGTCACATCTGCCCTTATTTAGAACTATCTATTTCCCGATAGCCCCATTTTCCTCTTTCTTTGTAATTTAGAATTATTAACTTAATGACATTGACCTAAAAGGGAGCATATCATCCGACTTATATGCCTAATAATTACTGTTTTTGTATAATCTGTAAAATACGTTTTCTGATTATCACATTCTTTCGTGTTTTCATCTCTCTTTTACACTACCGAATGTAAAAAGATTTCCCAACGCCCTTTTACATTTTCACCTTTGTCCGTACTTCTTCCACAATATTCCAGATATTTTGTCTGCTTATCATAATTTTCAAAAAAGTCTTTTAGCCATAACAGATAACTGTTTTCTTTTTCTTCATCTCCGTACACTACATCCATTGCTGCAACTACCATTGGAATGGATAACTTTTTCATCTTATCCATTTTATCCACAATCTTTTCATCTAACTTGTCAAGAACCTCCAAGGCATGTCCAATCAAACGGATACTTTCCTCAGAATCACTATTCAATATTTCAACATACTTTTCAATATTCTTTTGATCAAAAGCAGTATATTCGTATCCAGAAATAAGCATTAGTATTTGGCAGGCTACTTTACGCATATTATCTGATCTGATATCACCTTTTGTAATTCCAGTCTTTGCCCAAAATGGATGCTCCATAATTTTATAAAGTTCTGTACTAATGTCAAGATTTAAAAGGCCTGTCAGCATCTGTGCTCCGTTCAATCGCTTTCCACTATTCAAACGCACAAACATATCCCGTACTTCTTTTTCTGTGCAGTCCCACATTTCAAAAATCAAGACTTCTGCATTCAATAGTTTGTCTTGTACAATCTCATCTAATTGAGAAAACCTTTTACCTGCAATTTCATAAGTTTCCCCATCAATCATAACCGGAGCAAGTTTCTTAGAAAGTGGAAATTTGTCCCCTTTATATTTCTGTAGGGTAGTAATCCTCTGCTTTCCTTCTATCACATAGTTTTTATTGTCTTTTTTCCAAATATAAACTAAATTGATAGAATATCCTCTTAGCAGCGAATCCACTTCCAACGATTCCATATACCGGGTCCACTGTCCCTCCTTTCTCTGAAAAGGATGAGAAAAATCAAGCTTTCCTTTTCCGGACTCCCGCAACAAGGATGATACAATTTTAGTCTTACATGTAGATTCCATTTTCCAACACCACTCCTTAACTTTTTTATCATTCTATCACGATATATCGTACATTGCAAACGCCTCAAAAATTAAAATATCTGCTTAACTTCCTATTTTTACCACACATACAATAGTTATCTATTATCTATCCACTGTGTAGTTCTTTCAACAATTGCCTTCTTCTGTTCAAAATGTAAATAGTGAGAACCTTCTAGCAAAATTACTTTTCCATTTTCTTTATCTGCTATAATATCCCTATGTAGTTGTTCCCACTGTGGCATAGTCTTGCAATTCTCTTTTGAAACAAATTCCAATATTGGTATTTCTCTTGGAATCTTCATATCCTCCACTACATCCATATTTTTTTCAAGATTTTTCATCTCTGTCATAACCGTTGCGTTATATCCTTTATCCAGCGTTAATATGCGGAAAACTTCCCATTCCTTCTCTGAATATAGGTACTGCGGATCTGCATACACAACTTTCTTTGGATTGTTTATAGAAAGTAACCTTGTAATTCCCGTTATATTGACTATCTTCTGAGTATACGCAGATATTTGATTGAGCAACTGTACACTGACTGGAAAAGGATTATTTTCTTTACTTGTCATTTTCGGAACTGATGGATCAATCCCTATAATTCCTTTAATTTCATTTGGATATATCTGGCTCCAATACAAACTATATATCCCTGATATGGAATGCCCCATTAGATAGTATTCCTCTTCTCCTAAGTTTTTTACACATTCATGAAGTTCTTCTACGATATTTTCAATCGTCCGGTCACGCTTTGTTCCATCAGATAATCCATATCCAAATGGCTCAATCGTAATCACCTTGTATTTTTTAGCTAATTCACTTGCTAAAGGTTTAAATTCTAAAATAGGCGACGGTTCACCCAAACCAGGAAGCAAGATAATCGGAGGACCGTCATGTTCCGCTCCGGCAATCTCCACAACCATACTTTTTCCATCTATTTGCACACTGTTTCCATACGCATCTTTTATTTTGTATTCATCTATTTTCTTACATATAGTGTTCCATATAATTCCCAATAAAATGAATATAATGGTAATACCTATAATCCATTTTATAATGATCCATATTTTTTTCTTTCGCTTCATTTAAAAATTCAAACTCCCTCCTGTAATACTAATTGTACTAGAAGATTTATTTGTTATATAGAATTTATAATATCCTGTACTTCTAATTGTAAATGTGGTACTGTGACTTTTTCCTGTTCCACTATACTTTTTTGTTCTGACACCATTTGAATTTTTATATCCCATTTCAACACTTCCTGATGCTTTCAAACTAATAGAAAAACTTATCTTAGTCCCACCCGGAACGTAAAATGCCATCCCATCATTATCAATAATATTAATGGTTTCTCCTGCACTCAACGCTGTACTTGAAATTCCCATCCTCTCACTTTGCTGATGCATAGTATTTGATTGAGGTTCCGCTGCCTGTACAGAAGTACTATTTGTTGTCATAACCAAAAGAGCCATTATTGCTATTACTTTTTTTACTTTCTTCATTTCTCCATACTCTCCTTTACTATATGATAATTAAGAATAATTCGATCGCTTGATATATTTTTGAAATATGGAAAATATTCTCTCTGCGTTCCCCCTTTCAGCCAAACTTCATACTGTTCGACCTCAACAGTATCTACTTTAAATGGCTTTCCATTTTCAATATATCCTATTTCAAACGTATGTCCAGGCTGTTTATTCATGTTCTCCTGCTTGACACTTATTTTGACCTTTTCATTCTCTTCTAGAAAAATCCCCTTTCCTTGATCCTGTAAAATCAGCATTGTACCATTTTCTACATATATTTGTTGATCAGCTGTATAAAAGTCTGTCTGTATTTCTAAAATATGTTTTGCAATAGGAATACCATTTTGATATAAACAGTCTTTATTAAGCAATTCTGTTTGAATATCAATCACTATCTTCTCTTCTTCTGTATCTGATTCGTAGAGCGTATGCTCTTCTTCCAGGTTTTCTATTTTTTCTACTTCCCCACCTGGATCCAAAAGCGTTTTCGCCAAAACAATGCTGCCGGTCACCAAACATATTATGCTAACTGCAGCTACTGATTTTAAAAAATAGGACTGTTTTTTTCGACGAATAATCTTTTTATATACCATATCCTGAATATCTGTGAGATTGTCTATGTCAGTTCTTTCCTTTGTTAATATCTCAACCGAATTATCCAACATCTCACTTATCTTGATTTTCATAAACCGTATACCCCTCCTCACGCAAAGCATGACGCAAAGTTTCCCTGCCTCTTCGAAGTCTGGTTTTTATGGTCTGCGGATTCATATTAAGTTGTAATGCGATTTCTTCTATTTTAAAATATCTATAATAATATAAAAGAAAGATTTCCTGATCCATCGGCTTTAATTTCTGAAGAAGTTTCTGAATAATCCTCTGTTGTTCCTTTTGCTCCATGAGTTTTTCGGCCTGGTTATCAATTAAAACCACATCATCATAAAGTTCCAGATTCCAATTTTTAATTGCACGTATTTTATCTTTTGCCTTATTCCTTGCAATCATACCTATATATGCTTTAATACTGGTGTATTTTTCATAATCAATTCTTTCAGCAGTATTCCATAAAGAGATAAATACATCTGATACTACTTCTTCCACATCTTCGTTTGTACCTTTCCCCGCAAGTATTTCTTTTGAAATCGTAGTGACATATGCACCATATTTCTTCATAATCTCTTCTAAAGCCTTTTCGTTCTTTCTCTGTAGTTGTTTTAATAACTTTCTTTCCTTCATTCGTAAGAATCCTGATTTTTGTTTTTGTATCAATACGTAAAATTCATAATTCAGGTTTCAAAAAAGAGGAGATATTTTATAATATTTTTTTCAAAGATTATTTATTTTTCAATCTATCTTAAATCTTAACAACACTTTTGAATAAAAAAATAAGAAGACTTAACAGCCTCCTTATTCTTTATTATTCTATTTGCTATGTAAATACATCTCTATGCTGTTCGTGCAAGATTTGCATTCGCATTTCGGGTTACTGTTCCATTACTGCCACAATAACCAACACAATATGCTGGTCCTGCATTATGAGCATTTGCCACTGCTACAGATCCACTACAAATACAACCTGCTTTACTTCCTTCAAAATGCGATCCTGTTTTCATTGTTTTTGTTTTTACTAATTTCATGCTGTATCTTCCTTTCCTTGTTATGATGTTCGTGCCAGATTAGCGTTTGCATTTCGGGTTACTGTTCCATTATTGCCACAATAACCAACACAATATGCTGGTCCTGCATCATGAGCATTTGCTACTGCTACAGATCCACTACAAATGCAACCCGCTTTATTCCCTTCGAAATTGGAACCTACTGCGATCTTTTTAGACTGTACTAATCTCAAGTTTTTCCCTCCTTCCTCTGTAACTTTTTATTTTAAATCCTTCAAAATAGATTTAAAATTCTTATTTCGTTTCACAATGTATAGTATATACACACTTCGTATGATTTTTTCGTCTTTTCTGTGTAGTTTTTGTGTAGAAACCTATTTTCTCATATTTGTTATTATATTCTCCTTGGCAAACAATTTCTTAATGTCATAAATGTCTTTTTGAACATTTCTTTCTTCTTTTGAAAGCATATCCTTAAAAGTAAAAGCATTTATAAAATATTCTCTCAAAGAGTTACAATTATAACCTATTGGTTCTTCCTTTAAAAACTTCAAATATCTCTTTTCTATCTCCGTTACTGGCAAATTTTCTATTTCTCTACAAATGTCTTTCCATTCTAAACTCTCTTCTATCGTTACCTTAATAAATTCCTGCTTAGGAGATAAAAATATTTTTTCCACACCAACCTTACCTACATTTTCTTTCAAAAATTCTTGTATTACATAAAGTAAATCTTCATTTATTGACTCAGCATCCGATTTTCTCTCCCTATATAAATAGTATGATGCATTACCCTGTTGATTTTTGATGGCAAATCCACCTGTTTCCGCATAAGACAAAATCTTTTCTTCAATCTTCCCATGCTCTCCACTAAGATTTGCAATCCATCCGTCTCCAATGTTCTCCAACGTTTGTGTTGATGTAATCCAAATAATACATACATTTTCTAGAAAATAAAATCTTTTGAAAAATGTTCTGATTTCGTCATTTGATATGGAACGAATCGTTTTTGGGGTTCCTATGGATAAATGGTTTTCATAATTAGTTCCATTTAATAATATACGAAAATCTGAGTTTCTATTTTTCACTTCATATGCTTTATATTCCTCAAGAATATCTGATCTTACCTTCTCAACATCTTTCATTTCTAAATACTTACCTTTTAAAATATTCTGTATGATATCTATTACACACTCTAACGATGTATCCTTTACATCAAAATAATAGGTTGTTGAATAAAAATCCGTATAGGCTGAACAAAGATACCTCTTCTCATTTTTATCAAAAAAATTCATTTGTACATGCTCCAAAAAGTGTGCAATTCCTGCATTTTCTATATCTTCTGAAGAAGAACCTACATTGATTGTTAGCGCTATATAGTTCATTCCTTGAAGGTTTTCTAGTGGAAACACACATTTTGTTATTTGATTTTCACATTTTGAAAAAAAATTATTCTCTCCCAACCCAGTCACTCCTCTCTATAAGCCTCTGCTTGTATGCTATAAAGCTTTGCATATTCTCCGTCTAATTTCATCAAATCTCTGTGATTCCCTTTCTCTATAATTTTCCCATCCTGTAAAACTAAAATTTCATCTGCTAATTTTACTGTAGAAAATCTATGTGCAATTAATATGCTTGTCCTTCCTTCCATTAAATCCCTAAATTGTTTATAAATCTCATATTCTGCCTTAGGATCTAATGAGGCTGTTGGCTCATCTAACACTACAAGTGGAAAATCCTTCATAAAAATTCTACTGATTGCAATTTTTTGCCATTGCCCTAGAGATAATTGGATCCCTCCACTCCATTCTCTGTGTAACTGTGTATCATACTTTTCCGGCAAGGAAGAAATAAATTCTGCTGCCCCTGCTTTCTCTGCCGCACAGTAAATTTGATCAATATTTTTCATTTCTTCCACATTTCCACAACCAATATTCTCTCTAACTGTCAATGGATATTTCACAAAATCTTGAAAGACTGCCCCTATCATTGTTTGATAAGATTCTGTATCAATATCACATATATTAACTCCATCAATTAAAATTTCCCCCTTATCTGGAACATATAACTTTAATAACAACTTAATTATAGTGGTCTTGCCAGATCCATTTAATCCCACAATAGAATAACAGTGTTTAGCATTTATTGTGAAAGAAATACCTTTTAATATATATTTTTCTGATTCAGGATATCGAAACCATACATTTTTAAATTCTATCTTTTGAAAATTTTTATTAAACGATAACGAGTTCTCTATCCTTTCCGTTGTTTTCATATCTAAAAATTCAAATAGGTTTTGTATATAAAGACCATCTTCAAAAATTGTGACTATTGTATTTAATATTGTCGTAGCTGAACCTCTAAAATTATCAATGGAATTTATATAAAGAGAAAAATCTCCAAGGGTTCTTTTCTCTAAAATAACCTTTAAAGTAATATATATTTTAAAAAATAAGATTGCAGCCTCTTCTACCAAATCTGTCAAGGATAATTTTTTGCAGAAACTACTTCTGATTTTTTTATCTTCTTGAATATATCCATCATATTGTTTCAGTATGTGCCCCCGAAAAAAATCATGTACATGATAAATTTTCATTTCCTTTATATTTTCATAATCAGTTACAATATCTTTCAAATATGCTATAAAGCGTAATCCTTCAAATCGCTTAGTATAAATTTCATATTGTGTAACTGCCATCTTCATACTAACAATTAACGTTGGTATGCAAATAAAAATACACAATAGCATAATTCCAACATTAAGACTTGCTAACACTGTGATGGTTCCAATCAAACTGCTAAAACTTTGAATGAAGTTTGTTAATGTCGCCAATAAACTGATTGATCTCCCTGTCGATTCTTCATTGACTTTCCTAATTTTGTCATAAATCATTGAACTGTCAAAATACTTTAAATCCGTATCTTTTACCTTTTTCAAAATCAAATCACTTGTATAACGATTTAAGTAACTTGATAAAATATTCTGTTGATAATCTTTTATTCTCATCAGTACACTCTGCAAATAATTGAATATAAAATAGAATATTAACCAAAATAAGACCGGTGCAATGTTTCCTGAAACAATTGATCGACTCATATCATCAATAAGATATTTCCAAATAACCAAAGTAAATGGGATCGTAATACCTGAAACAATACTCACTATCATTGTTTTAATAAAATTGGACTTCGAGCTATTCCATAATAACCGAACTACTCTTCTTATTATCAAAAAAAATTCTTTGCTTTTTTTGATTAAACTCTTTAATCTTTTCATAAACTTTCACTCCACTTACTTTTATAAAAGGAGACCGTACCTACTTGACAGTCTCCTTCTTTTCTTATAACATAATATTAAGCCTTTTAACTCCGTTCATATATCTATTTTTATAGAATTTGCTTAGGTATTGAACAGAGTTATTTTTCTTTTTCAGACTGACATGTTCTGTTTAAAATACATCTTCTATGCAGTTCTTGCAAGATCTGCATTGGCATTTCTTGTCACCACTCCACTGTTGCCACAATATCCCACACAATATGCCGGTCCTGCATCATGAGAATTTGCCACTGCTACAGTACCATTACAAATACATCCAGCCCTATTTCCTTCAAAGTCTGTTCCTGTTTTTGTTGTTTTTGTTTCTACTAATTTCATAATCCAATACCTCCTACTAGTTTTTTTTTGCAAGATTATAATTCGCATTTCTTGTTACTGCTCCATGGTTTCCACAGTATCCTACGCAATATGCTGGTCCTGCATAATGAGAGCTTGCTACTGCTGCGCTTCCACTACAAACACATCCACTTCTGCTGCCTTCAAAGTCTGCTCCTGTCTGTAACTTTCCTGCTACGATTTTTCTCATGCCCAACGCCTCCTTTCTGTCTGTTTTCTATTTTAAATTATCTTTGATAATCTAAAACCTTTCCTTAATAATACGGTACCGCATCTATCTCTTCGATCACTTCCGGTTTCTCTTCCAGAATGCTGTAATAAGAAATTAGTTCTCCTTTTGTGGCATACCTATGGGCTCCGCAGACCTTCTCTTTTCTTTCCATATCAATTCCTTCTGTTTCATAGCAGGCTGCATAACAAAGTCCACACAGGTTTCTTGCCCAGCACTCATTGCATCTTGCGATGGATTTTTCATCGTATTCATCCATATAATATTTCTTTATTTTTTCTAGATCTGCCCCTTCAAACACATTTCCTATATCCGGTGCATCTCCGGTCTTTTCACACAAAAGGAATTTCCCATCCGTCTTGACATAGACCCTTCGGTTCCCCGGAATGCAGCAGCCGTTTCTTCTGAGAGCTTTGCATGGTTCCTGTGTCTGTCTTCGGTTATGTATCCGCACCAGTTTATCCGCTACAATCCCTGCCACATAACTTTTTGGATCCTCTTCTTCTAAATCCCTTGCCAGTGCCCAGCCTTCGATGGCATCTAACGTGAAACCGTCCAGTTCCTCTCCGATAAACTCCCCGTCTCCAGCATACTCCATGGAAATATCTTCTTCTTTTACGCTTCCGTATTCTACGTAATCACATTTCTTTACCATTTCTTTTGGCAGCCAGCTCAGACCTTCAAAAAACTCCTTAATCGCATCCAGTTTCTTTGCACTGAATGGCGGACAGACCACCGTATTGATCACAATACTTTCCTTTGCCCTCTCTCCAAAAGCTTCTACCAGATATTTTAATCCCTGTATTGCTTTCTCAAAACTTCCTTTTCCTCCGCTCATCACTCTGTAAGCATCATGGATTCCTTCTGGTCCGTCTATACTTGCCAGGACACTCATTCCTTCCACTCCTGCCACATATGCAGCGATTTCCGGTGTTACCAGTGTCAGGTTGGTAGAGAAAGAAAAGGTCAGTTCTTTTCCTTTTATGATCTGCCGGCTGTAATCTATTGTCTTTTTCATCAGTTCAAACTGCACCAGTGGCTCTCCCCCATAAAAGGATATCGCCACTTTATCTCCACTGTTATCCCTTGCATACTCCACAGCACGTTTTGCCACATCCCAGGTCATGGCTTTGGGCGAGAAATTCCGGTATCCTTCATTATGTTCGTTATAAATACAGTAGCGGCATCTCATGTTGCACTGTTCTGTCAGTTCCAGGATGACCTGCTGCAGATCGTACCGGAGCAAGTCCCTTAATGTTTCATCTGTTTCCCTTACAAACTTTAAATTCGGTGAAACTTGCAGGATATGCTCTGCTTCTACCATCTCCCAGATATTTCTGTACGCAGCCTCCAGTTCTTCTTCAGAAGCTCCTTCCACCTCATCCAGAAGTTTTGTCTGTTCAAACAGGCTTTTTAAGACTCGGTATTCATTTGCCCCGCACTCAAACACTTTTCCGGTTCCTGTATCATACATATACTGTTTATTTCTGGTAGTGAAAACAGTTCCCAGGCTGTATCCATGCTCTACATCAATGGTCTCTTTGATCTTTTTCAGGTGTTCTTTCATTTTTTTCTCCTCTCAAAAATATTCTTACTTCTAATATTTCCTATCAATTTCATGTGGTTTTTATTAACTTTGTAATGTATAGTTTAAAGCGGTTTTTTATGATTTTCTTGTTGTTCTTGTATGTTTTTTGTGTAGATTGTACCAACTACATTTATTTTAGAGCAAAAAAACATCCGCCTGTAATCACAAACGGATGTTTCTCTATTCTTTACATACTATTTTCACTTCTATCCCTTGATTAGTATTTTTAAATTCACACTCATAATGATGTAATTCTACAATCATTTTTACAATATAAAGACCTAAACCACTTCCTCCTGCCTTTCTATTTCTAGATTTTTCTCGTCTATAAAATGCATCAAATAGTTTTGGGATTTCCTGTTCTGAAATATGTTCAGCATTATTCTCAACTGAAAATATTACACCTTCTTCATTTTTATACACCTTACACCAAATATTTCCATTATCCGGCGTATACTTTACGGCATTGCTAATTAAATTACCAATTACTTTCTGAAACAGTACTCTGTCCGCACAAATTTCTGTTTTCTCTTCTATTTCTGTATGCAAGGTCACACCTCTATCTGTCGCAATATCTTCCCATTCTTGTATAATTCCTTTTACGATACTGTCTAAAGATATAGTCGAAAAATTGAGTAAGAAACCTGCAGATTTCATTCTGGAAACATCTAATATCTCTTGAATTAATCCTTCCATTGAAAAAACTACCTCGTATGCTCTTTTCAAATATTTATCCCGATCCTTATATCCACCAATTCCTGAAATCATTCCCTGAATTTGACCTTTCAATATGGTAACGGGGGTTTTTAGTTCGTGTGAAACTGCCGCAAAAAAAGAGAGTTGTTTCCGTTCCATTTCTTGTTCTCTTTGTATTTCATCTTGTAATATTTGATTTTTCTCTTTCAATTCTTGTAATGTATCTTCTAAGTGCTCTGCCAATTGATTTAAGTTTTCCCCTAAAATGCCTATCTCATCGCTTCTTTTTTCAGGATATGGTTTACGGAAATCTAATTTTACCATTCTTTTTGATGCCTCATTTACCTTTAGAATTGGTCTTGTAATATAACGGGCAAAAAATAAGGCAATTAAAATAGAAACTATCACCGTAATAACTCCCAAAGACGGTAAAATTCTATTTAGAACTTTGAGTCCTATATTAACCGACTCCTTTGTTCCAAATATTTGAAGCTTATAAACTGTACCTTCATTAGACTTTACAATATAATTTTTTGTAATTCCTTTACTATTTTGTGCCTTGGAACTATTCGCATCTGGAGCTAAAAAATAAGATATTTCCCCATAATTTCCTATTTCCTCTCCTTCTTGATTTTTCACAATGATAGATATTCCATACTCTATCGCAAATCGTTCCAAGGTCTTCTGAGTTTCCTCATTTGTCATATTACTTATTTGTTCAATTGTGGTATCTAATTCTTTCTCAAGACTTTTATTTAATTCCGTCAAATAAAAATTAGACATACCAAAAGTAATCATTCCATAAATTGCTGCACTTAATGTCAATAATAGCATGATCGTTACTAAAAACACTTTGATCGTTAAGTGTTCTTTAATGTACTTTCTCAAGACGATATCCCACTCCTCTTACTGTTTCTATATAATTTCCAAAAGCGCCTAATTTCTTTCTTAAATTTTTAATATGATTATCTACCGCACGTTCATCACCATAAAATTCATATTTCCATAACCGATTTAGAAAGCTCTCTCTTGAAATTACTGCTCCCGGATGTTCCATTAGTTCTTTTAATATCTCATATTCCTTTTGTGTCAGATCAATGCTTTCTCCCTTTATAATTACCCGATAATTACCAATGATAAGGCAGATTTCACGATACCACATCTCATTATTTTCTGTTTCATCTTTTTTATCATATCTTCTAAATATCGCTTCTATTTTTTTTATCATAAGTGGTAAAGAAATCGGTTTCGGGATATAATCATCTATTTGCAATTCAAATCCCTTAATTTGATCTGCTTCGCTACTTAATGCACTGATCATAATAATTGGGACGTTTGAGTTTTGCCGGATAATTTCACATACAGCATATCCATCCATCTTAGGTAACATAATATCCAAAAGTACCATATCCGGATGTTCTTTGTTAAAAACTGCCACCCCTTCTACACCATCTTCTGCAACACATACTTGATAGTTTTGATCTTCTAAAAAAAATTGTATCATTTCTTGTATATCCAAATCATCTTCTACAATCAAAATTTTCTTCATAATATCATCTCCTAAATAATTCTATTTTATCATCTTACTTTGTAATTTGTGTGTAGTTTTCATATCTTCTGGTCCTTTTTCATTCTTTTTTCACCTACGAACTTCCAATACAAAAGGTAGCAGTATATCAAAACTAATATACTGCCACCCACATGTTCCTATTTACGTAAATCCCAGCAATCCTATAACTCTACATTTATATGCTGTTTCCAAAAGACATAATATTTTGTTACGTCTTCAAAAGTATTCAATAACACACGCCTATTTTATTACTCAATAGACTTTATACTCTTGGTATCACTTTCATTTCATTCGTGTTTTCTTTTGGCCATGTTATTTCTTGTTCCTTTGGAAGAAATTGCTTCATTATCTTTTCTATTTTAGACTCTTCTGCATAAAAACAAATAGTTTTATTCTTTTCAGCAGAAACCTCCTTCAATTCTGGAAAAATCTTAAAAATTTCTGCATCAGAAGAAATATCCGCCAAGTGCATTTGCATTGCGTAAATATTGAGATCGTGATAATATACAACCTTCATAGAAGGAAGATTATTTGCTGCCAGAAATTCTTCTGTAATGGATTCTGTTTCTTCATTTTTATATAATAAATGATATTTTTCAAAATCCATCTCTGAAACTTCATTTATAATTTTTTCAGTATCTACATCAATTATAATTCCGATTTTTGGCAAAGGATCTCCAGAACTTTTCCGATACCCGATTTTTTCTAAAATGACGCAGACACAGTTATTTTGCTGATATAAACATGGTATTATCTGTTCTTCTGCAATCTGGTAATCCTGAAGATATTCTTCCAAAATTCTTTTACAGTCCATTTCCTTTTGAACAATTCTTCTATCTATATCATAAAACAAAAGTTTACAGGTTTCTAATTCTGTATATCGTTCAATATAGGTTTTGAATTCATTTTTAGTTGCGATTTCAATATCTACAACATACTTTCCTGGAAATAAAAAAGGAAGCACATCTGTATCTTCATCTTCGGGCATAAAGTAGGACCATTCCTCATTATCATTGTAACTTTCCCATTCTTGTTTGGTTTTCTTTGTAGAGCACCCCGACAGTAGAAAAGCGAAAATAAAACTCAACACAACAAACTGCATCTTATTTTTTAACATTTTTTCTTACCTTTTCTCTGTGAATCAATCTCATGTTTCATCAGTTCCAAAGTCTGTTCCATTAACTTTTCAGAAGGTTTATTTTTATCCATTGTTTCTTTATATTTTTCTACCCATTTCTCTGTATTCTCCATCGATATCACCTTCCCATCTAATTAACATCATAGTACGCATATCCGTTTTCATCTTTTACATTTTTCAAAACTCTTACCATTTCAAATAAAAATCCAAACGTATATATGAATGGTTTTGTCTTGCTATCAAAATAGACCTTATAGAGGCCATATTCTGTGTGCCGTTTTGATATGTTTCCTCATAATCACCAATGTCACTGTTTAAAGTTTTAACACGACTTTCCATCAATTGATAAGAAAGTACTAAAGATAAGCCTGAAGGCTGTACAACTGAAACAATATCACTAACGTTGGAAATGACACTATTGATTTCTTCTCGTAAATTTTCAAAATCTTCCCCGCCATTCTCCAACAAAACTTTATGCTGGTTTCCTACATTGTTGCAACCTAAAAGCACAATTTCAAGCCATTTCCCAGCTTCTTCAGAGAAACTATCTGGTATAAACCTATATAGGTAGAATCCTGCCATCATCTTCAGGCAGACAGACAAATTTATCCGTGAGTTGTTTCCTTTCGCTCGTTGCAAACCTCTTGCCCCTGTAATACACCGTAACCGCCCATGCTACCATTTTCCGAATAGACTCGGCTCGTTGAGCCAATGTGAAACAACTACTTTTTTCTGAAAATTCAGAAAAATAGTAGAGGCGAAATGTGTACGGGTTAAAATGGGGGTAGCTTTACGCCACCCAAACGGAGACCCCCCTGGCAAAGCTGTGCAAAATATGTTTTGAATACTCTGTCAATAACACCCACATTTAACTAAGTGTGCCCAGTCTCAATCACAACTATCTTTTGAAATGTATCTTTTTAATAATCGATTTAAAGAACGTAGCCTGACAATAAAATTGTCAATAGCTTCATCTTCATTTGTAAAATACATATATGATTGAGTAACAACACTTGCTCTTTCATCACTTGTACATACTATCCATTGTTCTTGTTCTTTATAAATGATGACTTCGTTTTCTCTTAAAGAATGTTCATAAAACCAATTATAATTACAGAGATGTTCCTCACGTATAATCTCCTGTGCTTTTTGTGCTATCATAAAATCCTCCCTTAATTTATTTCTTTAAGTATTCCAATACCTTCTAACATATCAACAGGCATTGGTAACTCTATTTGAATTCCACCGCCCGAAGATCCAAATCCTTCAGCTATATACCCACTTTGAGGTATTAACCTATTATAATCACCACCATAATAAGCATTAACATAGTCATCAATCTCTGCAACCAGCTCTGTATTATTGCATGATTCCACATAAGATTTTATATCTTTGAATTCTCCAACAACTTGATATTGATGATACATTTCTGGATCCTCTACATACGGAAGTGCACGACTATCATAATCATAGGGGCTTCCATTTACTGGTGAAGTGTATCGTCCACTTGCAGGTCCATATCTATCTATAACATCACCGACTTGTGGATTGTATGGATTTTTTACTGGATTCCCATTGATGTCCAATACATAGCCTCCTTTCGGTACCTGCGACCAATCAATGCCCCATTCTCCATTGAGAACATTTGTGTTGCTAGGAATTTGTATATCACTAGGCCACCTTCCTGTTTTAGTATAATTTATAGCCTTATCTGAATCTATCTTATAGAGGTATTCATATAAAACTTCATCTGAACAAGTAGACTTTGATAATAGTTCTTTCTGTTTCCAATATTCCTGATATCTTATATCATCAGGTGATAAAGTCTTCCCTTGCCCATCAAAGCCTTTTCTCCGCAAATCTATCAAGTCATCCCCCAGTTCTTCAATATCTGTCTTTCTCGCTATATCTCCAATTTCCGATGCCGAACTATTCGCTGGGTTTCCTGACAAAACCCCTTCTACCACATTGCTTCCCAACATTGCCAATATACGGCTGTCTGTACTTCGATAGATTGCATCATATGCTTTATCTTCTGCTATATTGCCAATCAATATCCTTCCACCATCTACGGCGATAGTTTTAAATTTCGCAACACCTGTTGCCCCTTTTAAAATGCCACTCATCGGCAATGCCATTGCTGAGATCATAGTACTGGCGTTTCCTATATTATAATATAATTCTGGATTTCCTGCAAACAGTGTATCACGGATAGGATTTTCTGCCATTGTAAATCCATCCCCGGAAAAGCCAAGAGATATATTATTCATTCCTTCTGTTGCGTTCGATAATCCATATAAGGTAGATGTTCCTCCCACAACAGTTGCACTAAAAAACACAATAGGCGCAGCTGTTCCCGCAGTTGCTAAGATTAATGCTGTTCCCACTGTTGCGGATACGATGCCTGCAAGAAGCTGTTTTAATCCTTCCGCTTTCCTATCATCAGCAAGTTTATCATTCATTTTATCTTCAAACTTTTTCATTGCAGCTTCGTACTGATCTATGTTCTGATCTACAAAATCTCCACTTGCTTCATAGCCCATCTGTAGCCTTTGATATGCTGGCAGCATTGCAATAGAACCAGCCTGATAATTGGTTACTGATACAGCAGGACTTCCTGTTTTTGCTATCAAAATAGACCTTATAGACTCTATCATCGAGTCCATATTCTGTGTGTCGTTTTGATGCGTTTCCTCATAATCACCAATGTCACTGTTTAAAGTTTTAACACGACTTTCCATCAATTGATAAGAAAGTACTAAAGATAAGCCTGAAGGCTGTACAACTGAAACAATATCACTAACATTGGAAATAGCACTATTGATTTCTTCTCGTAAATTTTCAAAATCTTCCCGTCCCTTCTCCAATGCTTGCTGTTGTTCCTCCAATATTTCCTGTGGAATTTCAGCCTCATAAGAAGAATCAATTCCATAATATCCCTCTGCATATACTGAAAGTCGTACCTGAAACTCAGTTAATAGCTGCTGCAGTGATCTAATCACAGGAATATGTACTTCTTGTATATAATTTTGTATGCTTTTCCCGGTTTCCCCTTGGATACAGGGTGTTACTACAATCGTTTCTAATGCCTGATAAACGGACTCTAATTGTGTCCCCCATTCGCTTAACTGACTAATCATCTGATTTTGTACTTCCAACAACTCTTCGATTTTCACATGGTATCCCATAACACACCTCCTCCTTGGGTGCTTCTTTTCAAATTCTGTATTTTGCAACCGCTAAATGTCATGGTTTTATTAACGATTGTTCTGCATAAGTCATACAGGTACTGACATCTTGTAGTTTTCCCACATCTTCCTGCAATAAAGTTTTATAATTTCCAAACAATTCCGATAAAGTCTGATAGGTTTCTAAAAATGCTTCTAAAGTTTTCATATCCCCTGTAATTTCCGGCTGTTCTTTACTTTTTTTAATACCTTGGCTGGCTGCAGATAACGCTGCCACATTCGAATTATAGGTTAATTTATTTAATTCAATCATTGACAGTCCCCCTCTACTTAATTAAGCAATGTTTCAATATAATTTCCTAAAGAGTTAATCTGACTTTTTAGCCAGCCAATCACGCCTTCTTGATCGTAAATCTGATTTTCCAATCGTGTGATTTCCTCCATAATCGCATCTACGGCTCGATCTGTTTCATCATAATATGTTTGATAACATGGTTTAAGCTGTTCCTCAGCAATCCCTTCATATTCTTCTTTATTCGATCCTTTCCAACTGCTGCATGAAAGTTTTTGCGTAATGTCAAATTTCTCCGTTTCTATATTCAGTTTATAAGTCTGCAGTTTCTGTTTTGCATCTTCTAAACGCTCAATTTTCTTTTCTAATCCCTGAATTTCATTTTGGCACTCTGAAATCCTATAGTTTGCTTGAGTAATTTCATATTCTGCGGATGAAATAGTAGCTTGATTTTTGTTTGCCATGCATCACACCTCCTCCCTATCCAGAAAGCAAAAGTTTTATGACTCATTTTCTATTTTTAATAATCCATCCAAATGTTCTTTCAAACTTTTCTGCATTCGAAAATCATCTTCATCTTGAAAACCTTTTTGAATTACTTCTTCAATATCCTCATGATTGAGATACAATACGTTTTCTCCAATCAAGCCTTCTGGATAAGTACAAGCAACATAATCAAAATATTTTTGTTCTCCTTTGAGAATTGTTACAACACCCCTTCCAATCAAAACGAGCTTTTTTACACTTCCTTTTACAAGAATTACAGAACCTAATGGTAAAAACTTTTCTTCTTTCATCAACTATTTTCCTCCTGCTTCCAAAGTCTTCATTGATTACATTTCGTGACTGCCTGTATCGTGCCTGTTTGGCACGATACATCTGATAATTGTAACTCACCTGCTACACTTTTGATTTCCTGTGCAATCTCTAAAACTATTTGACAATTATTTTTAATCTCCATAAAATTCCCTCTAATATTTTGGAACCCGCACTTTAACATAAGCTCCATTATGGAACAACAAACCATCTTTAAACTGTGGAAGTTCCTTTGCTGAATTAATCGGGAATATTGCTGTTGTTCCCTGATTTCCAAGAAGTAAACCTTCTGTTGTGTTTTTCGCAAATTTCGTCACTTCGTCAAATCCTTTCATCTTTCCGGAATGTGCAGTCAAAATGATACTGATACCAACACCTGCTGCCTCATTCAGAATAGGAGCCAAAGTTATCGCCTGTGTTTTGGTCAATTCCACAAAATTATCCCAATCGTCTACAATCAAGCTAAACGGCTGCAATTCCCGGCAGATTTCCTTTGGATTTAACGTCGGATCCATTTCTAATGATTCCTTGACTTTTTGATTTCTTTCTGTGATCTCTGCCTTGAGTGCATCTATGAGCAGTGGCACCATTGCCTGATTTTCTATATAAACAACTTTTTCTGATGTTTTATAGGAATAAAGTTCCATAGCTTTGGAATCTACCAGATAGATTTTTCCTTTTCCTAGCATTTGATCGAGAATGACCTTCAATACGTTTGTCTTACCTCTTGCTGCTTCACCAAGAATCGTAAATGGTGTATTTCCAAGCTGGAATCCGCAGGCACACACAGCTTCTTTTTCGAGTCCAACATAAATATCCTGCTCTGTATGAGGATATTCTTTCATATCTGCAAAGAACAAGTTTTCTGGAAGAACCGGAATTCTTGGAGCTTGTTCACCTGGATACAGAGCATCAATATTCTGTATCAATTCTTTAATTTTATCCTTATATTCCAATTCTGTTTCAAACTTGACCATGCTGTAAAGCTGCATTACACTTATCATATTGTCATATTTCAAAAGAGCTCGTCCTTTTGTTTCTGATTGTTTATAAGTGCTTCTTCCAACAATTAAATTTACATCTGACTCATCAAACAGATATCCCGCCACTTTGTTTTTAAAATTGTTGTAGGTAGAATATTTCATGCTATTGCTTCTGGTAGCAGTTGCAATCACAAAAATCCCAAGTCCATAACCATCACGGGAAATCTTTTGGAAAAATTCTTCAGCCTCATATCCAAGTTCTTTTACTACATCAAAATTGTCAATCACAAGAACAATTGCTTTCATTTTCTCTGCAGAAACCTGATTGTAAACTTCAAAATTCTGTACTACTTCATCTGCCAGTTTTTTCTTTCTCTCTCTGATTTCTTTCTGCAAAATCCCCATTAACTTCTGGAATCTTTCCGAGTCATCAAATACAATATAATCTGCCACATGAGAAAGTTTGTTTAGTGGCATCAGACCACTGTTTCCGAAATCCAAAATATAAAAATTCAAATCCTGCACGCTATTCTGCATAGCCAAGGACAAAACCGCAGTTGTCAAAAAGACGGTTTTCCCATATCCTGCTGAAGCAATATACAGCAAATTCCCATCTTTGATAAAATCAACATCATATGGAATCTGTTCCTGTTTTTCCGGAATATCAATGAGTCCCATAGCAATTTTCATGTTCAATTCTTTTGGGGTTGCACGAATCAGTTCCTGTGGGCTTACAAGTTGTTCCGGTAGTGGTGGAAGCCAAGGTTTTTTCACCTCTTTTACATCTTGTGTTTCATAATACTCGTGAATATAGCGTACTACTGCGTCCAACTGCGTTTTTACTACTTTGTTGTTTTCTTTCGTATCACTTAAATCTTGATTTACCAATTCCCCTTGTCCGATTTCATTGAGTACATAAACCCGGTCATCGACTTTTTCTTTCTGTTCTTCTTCATTATAAGCAGCTCCACTCCACGCAGATTGGAACAATTCATAGATTTCATTATTACCCACTTGCAGATAGGCACGTCCAGGCAGCGTAATGTTTGCTGCATCTGCCGTTTTTAAAATTTCTTTACTGTCTGCTTCGTTCTGTACTTTAAGTGCCAACTTAAATTTTGAGTTTGACCAAATCTGATCATCTACTACACCTGTAGGTTTCTGAGTTGCCAAAATCAAGTGTACACCAAGGCTTCGTCCAATACGGGCAGCAGATACCAGCTCTGACATGAATTCCGGCTGTTCCTTTTTTAATTCAGCAAATTCATCACTGATCAGGAATAAATGTGGAAGAGGTTCTTCTGCCTCTCCATTTTTAAATAACTTATTATAGTTATTGATATGGTTCACATCATATTGATTAAAGATACTTTGTCTTCTTGCTAGTTCACTTTTGATAGATGCCAACGCACGCATACTCTGGGAACCATCCAAGTTCGTAATCGTCCCCAGTAAATGTGGAAGGTTCGTAAACATCTTAGACATACCGCCTCCCTTATAGTCAATCAAAAGAAAGGCAACCTCATAAGGATTAAAATTTACAGCAAGAGAAAGAATATACGATTGTAAGATTTCTGATTTTCCGGAACCTGTTGTACCTGCAACCAGACCATGCGGTCCATGTGCTTTCTCATGAAGATTCAAATATACATAATCTCCGGCTGCTCTTGCACCAAGCGGTACTGCCAGTGATTTTGAAGAATTATTTTTTCTCCATCTTTCTTCAATCCGAAGCTGTGATGGTCGTTCCACCTGATACATTTGGAAGAAAGTAATGCTGTTCGGTATCTGCGCGCTAATCCCCTGCATGTGTTCCAGCACACCCAGATTTCTTCCAAGCCACTCTAAAGGAATTCCCTGCATATTGTGAAGCCTAAAGTTTTCCTGTTTTTCTTCCCGTTCATCAATCAGTAGAAGTCCATCTTCTGAGTTTTTCAGCATCGCAATAGTTCCTATATTTTCCGGCAGATTTGCCCTTAAATGAGAGGTATAAATAATAGAAAATCCTAAATTATACCCTTCCTTTTCCAAATATTCCATGATGGAATGATCCATAATCCATTTTGGTTCATCAATCAGAAAGAGAAAGTGTGGTAGAAAAGTACTCTCTTTTTTGCTTTCCTCTTCTTTTTGTTTTCTGTCTTTCAAGATCTGATATAGACTTCCTAAAATCTGATCCCTTTTGTTTTCTGAATTGATCATCGCAATGCTGTTTACCGTATGTATCTTAAAATGTGGATACCAGCGCATCCACTGGAAGTCTTCCTGATAAACTTCATCATAAATTGCAATAATTTCCAAATCATGATAACTGTGAAAGAACGTAAGCTGGCAAATGAGTGCCTTTATTTGCTCATGTAACACACTTTTTTCTCCTACCAGTCCAAGATGAGCCTTTTTCAAATCGATAACTACCGGTTTTTCAATAACAGAAAATTCTCTTTGGATCGCTTTTGCCTCATCTTCCAATATATCTGGTTTCGTTTTTAATTCATCAAGTTTCAGCTGAATTTGAAGCTGTGGATGTGTTTTTTCTACTCCCAATGATACTTTCAGAAAATCTTCGTCATTATAATTTCGCTCATAAATTCTAGGACTGTATTCTTCAATCATATTCCTGATTTCAGATACAGACGGATAATTATATTCATAGGCTTCTTTTTCTTTACAATAGGCATGATAGATTTCTTTTCGTTTCCGCAATAAATACTGCTTATAGGTTTTTTCTCTCAGAATTTTATTTTCTTTTAATTCTTTCTTATCACTGAAAAAACGCATAATGGAAACAACTAAAGACATCCCCGTACCGGCAACCGCCATCACTACAAATAATCCACGCTTCATAATCACACTAATTGCAATGGTAATGCAAATCATAATCACAGGTGGCAATATCAGCTGAACAAGTCCGCCTTTTTTACGATCCATCAATTCTTTTGGCTTCTCTAATTGAATTTTTTCTTCCTGTACTCTTTTGATAATTCTTGGAGAACGTTTATACTTCGGAAAGCCTTCAAACGGGACTCTGGAATCTTTCATAACAGGAAGTTGCGTATGTATTTCAGCAATATTCCCTTCTATAAGAATTACATTTTCCACTAAAATGACAGAAATATCTCCAATTGTTAAAACATCTCCATTTTCCAGAAATATCTTGTCTTGCTGTATCACCTTATCATTGATAAGCAAAACATCTTCCGTTTCTTTATGAATGGAAATTTCTTTCCCTTTTACAATAATATCGACCTTATACTGTGGGAAAACGATATCTGCTTTCCTTGAACCTATCGTAAAGTAATCGGGACGAAATAATCTTATTCTTCCTGTTTCCATTTTCATTCTCCATCCCCCTCAGTATCCCCTGTAGCTGTACCTTCATAATTGTTTGAATCTTCCGTTTCATATTTTTCCATCAAGGGTTCCATTTTCTTTGTAATTTCATTCAGCTTATCAGATTTTTCTGCACCTGTTAATTCTGTATTTTCTTCTGTTATTGCTTTTTCTTTCATATACGCATATAAAAGTAATTGATCATCTGAAAGCCGTAGTGCAATATCAGCAGCCTGTTCTGTATCGCTTCTTCCCAGATAAATCCAGTAGTCTAATTTCGACTCCGTATCATTCAATGTCATTTTAGCTAAAATATTATCTTTTTGCTCTTGTGTAAGATTTTCGCTACGGACATATGCATTCGCAAGCATGAATTTCTGTGGAGCTGTCATCTTCTGCACCTTGACATCTCTCATACAGTCTATACATGTAACATAATCTGACTGAACATATGCATCACTAAGCTCTATAACGGCTCTTTGATAAGGTTCTTTTACTATGCGGTCATTGCCTATGTATCCAACTGTTCCCAACAATACAACGCCTAGAATTGCTGCTGTTACTTTTAATGTTGTCACTTTGCTTTTTGGTATCAGAACTTTCTTCTCTCTTCGGTCTTTCTTAATTCGTTCATATTCTTCACAAAGTATCTTTTGTATGTCCTCTACTGATGTTCCTGACTGTACCTGTCCTAACACTCCTTCTTTCCCTAAAAGCTGCATACCTCCCTGCAAATAATCTTCAAATGTATATTTATTCTGTAAAGCATATCCGACAACTGCTTTATAGGCATTTAAGAACTGTTCCTCCTGGTCTGCACTTGCAGACAGAACATCTCTGCTTTTCGCTTTCACACTTCCATGAAGATCATAAAACAGATTTTGGGGCTGCAAAGAAAAAGAATATTTTTCCAGGTATTTTTTAAGATTTCCAATATCGTCTAAAACTAAAAGGATATCAGGAAGGTCTTCTTTTCGAATCTCCGTGAACGATCTTCGGTTTTCTAAATCATACGTAATTTCTAATTCTTCTGTCTTTTCCTCTATATGTGACTGTAAAAAGCCATATTCCGGATAGGTAATCCATTGATATTCATATGCATCTTTTGCTACAAGTTCTGATTTTTTAATAACTTCTTTTATTACTGTATCTTCCATAACCTTCCTCACCTTCAAGTTTCTTTTTTATTATATAAGAGCTACTGTCTGACAAAATTTCTCGACATTCTCTTTTTGATTCTGTATATCTGATCCAATCGCATTATTCATCAATGAAATTTTCATTTTTGTTTTTCCAAAATGAAGTAAAACTACTTTCCTTCCCGGAAGAATACCACCTTTCACTTCTGCTTTTGTAATACTGCTTTTCGGAATAGATATGCTGTTTTTAATTTTGCTTACATTTACTGAGTCCACAATTACAAAATTGATATTATTTTCTGTCATACCCAAATAGCAATAAGCATTACTTAAAGCACCTAAGGCCGCTGCTCCACTTCCAGCAATAAGTGATATCCCACCAATAGCTGCATATGTCTTCGCATCAGCCATAATAGTTCCCCATAATTTGCATTGATAAGTTTCTCCTTCAGCTAAAATTGCTCCTAACATTTCATTTTTGTCCTTTTCATTCATTGTCATCATAAACACAAACCTCCTATTTTAACATGTTCTATAAACCGCTTTCTTTCAAAAAGTCTTCTTTATTTATAACCCGTTTATAAAATTCTTGCTTTATTTCTTTTCTTAAAATTCTATTTTGAATTTTTCTCATATTATTAAAATCCAATGTAAACTCTTCAAAAATTTCTTGCAAAGAATTTATGATTTTTTCTGCTTCTTCAATATCAATCATGGCAAATACAATATTTTCTCCATTTTTTGTTGCTATTGATAATTTTTCAAATGATGAATATAAAGATTTGCGTTCTTCTATCAAATCCAAAACTAATTTTCTTGGTATATAAACTTCATCAGCATAAATCCATTTAGAGGAATAATATATTTCAATCTTTCCAGATTTCTTCTCGTCAATAACGACTTTTGAAAACGATTCATTATTAATTCGATTTTTCAATTCTCTGAAAGATAAATATTTTTTTACTACTGTCATACACCTAAAACTTTTAGGTATTAATAGTTTATATAAAAGGTAAAGGAAACAAATAAGCACAACAATGAAAAAAAATGCGACTCTAAAATCTCTTTGTAATTTATCTGTTCCCATAATACTTTTTTGCAATGAGATTGCGAAAATTATAGTACACATAAATATAATTATTGCTAATATAATTCTTTTAAATGTCCATATTCTTTTAATCATTTTCTTCTCCAAACTTTTTAATAAATTCTAAGTCTTCTTTATCGCTGTATCCTTCAAAAATAACCTCTTCAATATCGTCATCATTAAAAAGGAATGTATATTCCGCGCCTATATTTCCTTCTGGATAAAGGCAGGCCACATAATCAAATAATTCACCTGTAGAAGCTAAAATTTGTTTTCTTCCATAAATCATAACTCTTTTTGTTCCATTTTTTAATAATACTACGCTACCCAATGGTTTATATTTTTTCATTTTTTAATTCTCCTTTTTCATTTTTTTACCATGTACCTATTGCCTCACCTACTTTTGAGAAAAACCCACCAACACAATCTTTTATATATTCTGCACCTTCTTCCACAAATTCGCTAGCCATTTCTTTTAAATCCTCTGTAACTATACTATCATAAACTTTAGCTCCTATATATCCTATCCCAAAACCAGCTACTGCACCAACTACTGTACCAACCACCGGAATCGGAATAGCCGTTCCAAGTGCTGCTCCAACTTTCGCACATCCTGCACTAACAGCCATACTCCCAATGCCTGCTACACCTTCTACAACTGCGTCAGATATATATTCACTAACTTCTGTTTCACCTTCTAAATAATTATCATACATTTCCTCCCCAATATTACTAACAACAGAAAGGTATCCCACTGCACGTCCTGCATTACCCAGTATGTCTTTTTCTTGAAATGTAAAAGTTTCCTTTAAAAATCCAGTTCCTTTTAGCGTTGGAAATCCATTTTCCCGCAAATTAGACGTAGTTTTTGATATTATTTTTGAAAAATTTCTTTCATTTTTCGGCAAAAATTGATTTAGATGAGCATTAAAATACGCCGGACTATTAATTTTATATCTAGTGCCTTTAATATCTTTTAACACCTCAATATCCTTCCTCAAGCCAACTGTACCTTTTACAATGATATAGTCACCCTCTCTTACTAAATCACATTTTGTTGCTAAAGCTTTAATCGTCGTCCACAGTGTACTAGATGTGTCAATATTCAGTGAACTCATTGTTAAAAGTTCTGTTATGATGCTTGGCGTTACATACTTATTTTCTATATTTTCTTTCCTTTCCTTCCATTCGTTTCTGATTACATTCCGCCATTTTTTATTAATTTTAGACACATCAAATTGACCAGTGCTTGCATTCCATGCAGTTTGAATAGACAAAAGACCTGATTCAACTGCTTCATACAAACCTTTGCTTTCCGAATATAATGAATTTGTTTGTCCTTCAATTTGATACAACTTTTCAATTTTTCCTGTCAACTCATTAATTTTAAGTATGTTTGCCTGGATACAAGATTCATAATATGAAATAGAATTAAAATAATTAAAACTTTCTGTTCCTGATAAAATTGCATTATTCAAGCATAATTCTAAATTTTTAGTTATAGTTTCAAAACTATTATTTAAATTTTTAAGGCTTACTATTTGTGCATTTAACTCATCCTCATCTATATTTTCTTCTCCAATAGATACGCAAAGAGTTTCGCTATTTTGAATGACAATATCGTTTGCACAAATTAATCCCTGAATAACAGTTTCATGATCATCCATATGTGCTTTCATACTATCCCAAGCTTCGCTTTTTAAATTTGGGTTTCCTGTAAAATGGCCAATTACCTCCAAGATACAAACTAAGTTTTCATTATCATCTTTCAAACTATCAGCGATAGATTTTACCTGTTTTTTTAAAGCTGATGGATAAAGTTTTAATCCCATACTTTTACCACTCCTCGTTTTCCTGCTCTTTCTCTAGTTTTTTTAGATTACTTTTCAAATCACTTTCTATTTCTGAAAATTTTGAATCTTTAAATGTCTTTGCCTCCCATACCGATTGTTGAAGCTTAGAGATACTCTTGCAAAATTCTGCATCATGCTTAAATTGAAGAAACATATCTGAAAAAATATTTTCTATTATTTTATCCTGATAATTGATTTCATCTTTACTTTCTTCTAATGTTCTTATCGCTTTTTTATAGTCGTCAATTTTATCCTGTAACTGCCTTTTTTCATTATCTTCCATATTAATCACCTAACAATCCAGCAGTTAATATATTAGCAATACTCTGATCAACTTGCTCAAATGTCTTACCTAAAGTTTTTATATGTTGTGCATCTTGTTCTAACGCATATCTATAAGCTGATTTTTGAGTCTGGCTTGTTTCATATGCCGTAATAGAATTTCCTTTGGCAGTAATATTTGACTCTGTATCTTTTGATATTTCTTTCTCCTGTAAACTATTTGCATTTGCTGAAATTGTATCTGAACTGCTTGAAGCAACCTGCGTATTGCTTTGTATGTTATTCATATCTCATTACCCCTTTCCATTTCTTATTTTATAATATTTGCAATATATCACCATAGAATATCCCAGCTTCTTCATAAGTAAATTCTTTCGACACAAACATTCCTGTACGCATAGATCTTAATTTGTCTTCATCACTAACAGCTATATTTATTTGACCTGCTTCCTTTAAAATCTGTAAGGTTTCACAAATCTTTTGTTCAGAATTGACCATAATATCTTTCTTGATTTGATATTTAGTACTCGTAAGTGTAATTGTTAATTGCATCTTCACGTCTCCTTTTCCTTCTTTTGTCAAAAATCAGGAAGAAAATAAAAAAGAAAAGTATGAGCATAATACCTGTTATGGCAATATTTACGCCCAACGCATTATCTTTTTTTTCAATTTCTTCTTTCTTTACTTCTGAACCTGTATATAAAAACAGTTGATCCTGTATTCTTTCGTATTCATCTTTTCCACTTTCTAAATCTGTTTCAAACAACTTTTTTTCTATTTCCTGATAGGCATCATATTCTTTTAAATGCACCTTTTCAATTTTCTCTTCATATTGATCTGTAAACAAATCTATTCCATAAGTATCCGTTAAGGAAGAATAGGTTTCATTCTTTTCCTGTAATACAGAGGTATCGAACTCAATGTTGCTATTAATATTTTTTTCAAGTGCTTTTCCTGTGTCATCCATTTTTCCCATACATACGTTCCTCATATTTTCAAAAAGCCGCCGGGAAAATCCCGACGGCTCTCTGCTACTACATCGCTCCAATTTTCCCTGCGATTTCCTGGTCGATGCTCTGCATTGCTGCGGATACATCACGTAACTGCTGTGCAATTGATGTGATAAGATCTGATGTAGCTGTAAAACTTGGTTCTAAAGATTGGAACTGGTCATAAAATGCCTGGCTGCTGTGACCGGCCCATTCATCACATAAGGATGTTACCATGTTTCTCATCGTAGAAACCACTTGGTTGAACTCCTCACATCTGGTATTAAATTCTGCTGCCTTTGCCTCCATCTGTTCCGGGCTTAATTTAATGTTGTTTACATCTGCCATAATGTACCTCCTTTGAATGCTTCTCCTTTTTTTATATGCAATGCTGCCAAACAGCTTATTGCTCTGGTTTTTTATTTCTAAAGTATCTCAAAATCAAGAATATAATAAGTGCTGTTAAAAGTACTGCAAAAACAATATAAATTAAATACGATGTTATATTACTTTCCTTTTCTGTATTCGCAGAAACTGCTTTTGCCGAAGATTCTTTTACTTCTTCTCCGCCCACTATCTTTTCCTTTTCTTTTGAAACATCATTTAAAGCTACTGGCTTAGCGATAAATTGATAAGCCTGTGTATATTCCATACTTCCCAATCTTGTATATGGAAGCTTTGCTGAAAAGTCAGCTAATATATTTTGATTTTCTTTACTGGTGGTTGTCTTGGTATTCTTCGCTACATTCAATCCATCTTCTACTGCTTGATTTGAAGCATCTTTTGCATCCTGAATGCCCTTCTGAAGAGTATTGATATTTTCTTCCGTTGTAGTATAGACTTTATTTGCATAATCCACATAAGACATATTATTTTCTATCAAACTCTTCTGAAGCAGTCCGTTATTCTGTTTTATTCCATTTACATTTTCTGCAATATATTCATCTTGTACAGATGGTGCAAATGACTTCAGCTTTTCATTAAACTCGTGGATATAGACTGATTCAGCCTCATATTTTTGTTGCAGGATACCATTGAAGTTTTCTTGGTTCTTCTGCATTGGATCTACATAAAAATCCTGGAATACATTTTTTATTTCCTGCCCATTTGTTGTCTGCTCATTCCCAAGTTCTGTTTCAAAGGCTTTCACCTGCTTTCCATAATGCTCCAGTCTCTCTTGAATTGTAGTAGGTTGATTTGTCCCTGGATCAATAATCATATTCCCTGCTTCATCATATCGATAATCTTTATATTCCTGCAATGCAGTCACCTCTCGCGGTACATTTTCAATCACGGAATTAATGTACTGCTGAAAAGCATTCAAATCACCATCAAACACAATTTCATGAGTTTTGTCAAGTGCCAAACTTCCATTTCCTGCATCACTCACAAAAGCACTTATAGAAGAATACCCAAGACTATTACACATAGCTATCATATTCGGATCTTGCTCACATTCCGCAAGTGCTGTCTGCACCGATTTTGCAGTTGTATATACTTTCGGAATTTCTATACCCAAATCAGGATCTTTCTCTATAATTTCAATAGTTTCCTGCTCATTTGCTGCCGCTGCAAGTTTACTGGTAATAGCACTCCATAACTGTTTTGTCGTATCTGCCTTTTGATTTTCTTCGGAGTCGGGAACATCTGCAAGGGTTATAGATAATTTTGGTGAATCCGAAGTAGCGTAATGTAATTCAAAAACCCCTTCACTTTTTTCCTCTAAAATCAATCCCGGATTTGCTGCTTCAATTTTCTTTGCAAACTCAGCTAAGCGGTCAGTCAGCTGATTTGGTAATCCCTGATTATAAGTCTCTATCGATTTTCCTAATTCACCTGCTATAATATCCGGCTGCCGTTTCAAATCTTCAAGCATGTTTCCAACTGTATTTCCTGGTTTTTTATTCAAAACTTCGTCCAGTTTATTATTTGCAGTATCGACTACAGAATTTCCCTCTTCATCTTTAAATACATCTAGCTGTTTTGTATATTCAGCCAAGGATGTAAGCTGTTCTGAAAGACTTCCTCCTTCCGTCTGCATATTCTGCAGTTGTGATTGTGCCTCTTCTACACACTTTTTGTACTGTGAATCAAGATCAGTTGCTAAAGCCGTATTTTTCTCTACATATTCTTCTACATTTAATGGTTCTGTTGTATTTTCTTCTCTTTTTAATTCCGGAATCTCAACTAATTGTACCAAATCATGCGACTGTATACTCTCAATGGCATCTTTATCTTTTAAATCATTATTCATAACTGTAGCAGCACCATCTTGAGCCTTATGGAACTCAGAAAGAATATTGTTCAAATACATATAGCTCAAACTGTCATTCAAAGAATTTCCAAAACTCATCACATCATATAACAAATGATACTGAGACTCTCCTGAAAGATTTTTATTTAAAGCATATTCAAGTTGAGCTGCTTGTGGTGTTGTATTAAGACTAACAACATTTTGTGAAAATCCGGCTGGTATGATTATGTATGCACCATATTTTCCGTTTGCTAATCCTGTTCTTGCTTCCTCTAATGATGAATATTCAAACGAAGAACTAGGGAATTGAACAATCTTATCAGCATAATTTATTTTTTCTTCTGCTTCTGTTGTCCCTTCATCCAGATTAACTACCGCAATTTTTCTTGATTCCTGTTGCTTGGTTTCTGTTTCTTTGACTGGGGCAACCGTCTGTTTTACGGCGTTTTTTTCTTGATTTGCTTGTCCTAGGAAATATCCAAGACCACCTACCAGACCAATACAGCCAACAGCAAGCAATGTTGCAATGACTTTTTTATATTTCATTCCAAAACCTTCCCCTCCTTGTCTCGGGAATTACGAACCCCCATGTTTTTCACTTCTATTTATTTGTCTTATTTTAATACAAAACAGTTCCTTTCACAATATTTTTATTACATTTTAAACATTTTTTTCATCTTTCGAAAACTATTTTTTTGTATTTTATATGAATTTTGCACAAAATATAATTTTCAAAAAATAAAAGAAAGATTCTATTTTTTTACTTTTTTTGTAAAATATTAGTACAATTTTTCATAGCGAGAACTCACATTTTTTACTTTTTCCCATCATTTCTGTCTGAAATAAGCTTCACCGCTGGAAGTACTAGCCCCAATTTTGTTACAGCATATAAATTCTCCTTTACTTTGTGTATACCTTGATATCCAAAAAATTCCAAATATTCCTCATGCGACACTCCCTCAAAATCAAATTTTCTTGTATCAATTTCGATTAGATACATCTAAAATCCTCCTTTTTCGAATCTTATTTCTCAAAATATCTTGTGGTCCTATTCAGGATTGGTCTTTCTTTAGACTGGCTTTTACAATGATTCTGATACTTGTTCTTGCACTACAAGTAGACAATATGATTTCATTTTCCTTACTATCCTCAGCATATCCTCTTTCTATCTGATAAATCTCACTATCTGCCGGTACCTGTTCACAAGCTGTAATCTGGTAGTTCAAACTCCTTCCATCTGGTAAATAAACCTCCATATCCGTATGTTCCTGAAAAAAATCAATATCCTGATAATTTCTCAACACATGAAACATACTGCCATCTTTCATATTATGGCCATAGATAATATTCTTACTATCCGAGAAATCCCGTTCGTTCCGATAATCAAGAAAAATACTTCCTGCAATGTTATAAGTTTTTTGTACGGTATGGTTTAAATAGTAGGAATTATCTTCCCCTCTCACTACTGGATATTCCAACACCCCCGGAATCCGAAGCCACGCTACAATATCTGGGTTAATTGCCTGCAGAGAAGCAAAATCCACCGTTACAGTTTCTTCCTGCTTTTCTCCTTCCTTATCATCTTCTGCAACATTTGGTTTCTTATTTTCCGGATCCCTTGTATTCTTCTCTACTTTTACATATTCTTGTAACTGTTCATATTCCCGTTCCGCTGTTTGATATTCACTAATAATCTGATAAATCCAGACTCCTGCTGCCAGCAAGATCACGCTTAATATCCCAAGTAAAAAGTATTCTTTTTTCATCTGCTTACCTCCAACGTAAAAAAGCGGCAGCATACCAAAACTGATATGCTACCGCCTGCACTTATGCCTCTTATTTTCTTAAATTACAGCAATCCAGTGGGTTTGGATTGATATGCTGTTTCCAATATTCATAATGTTCTGTGACATCTTCACAGACCGTCAACGGAAGATGAATTTTTTCCAATATCCTGATTTTTTCTTCCAATGGTAAATGCCAGTACCCACTCTGACGCAGAACATATTTCTGGTAATCCAAGTCCGGAAACCACTTTTTAATCCACCCATTTACCCGAAGAAATTCTACCAAAACTTTGTCTACCGGCAGCCTATTTAAGTGTTCAAAATCCAAATACTCCTCAATCAGAGGGCTTAATCGTAATGTGACATCAAAGCCCTCTTCCTGTAATTTTAACAATGCCCTTAACCGCTTTGACGGACTACTTGCCTTTTCATAGGCAAGAGCCTTTTTATCATCAAAACAGGTAATGGTGATCTGGATATGTGCCAGCTTCGGATCATAAAGTTTCCGGTATCGTTCCTCTCCTGCCAGATGGGATTTTGTCACAATCAGATACCCAATACCATATTCATTTAACTGTTCTATGGTTTGATAGGTAATCTGTTCCTGACTTTCCATCGGCTGAAAGCAATCTGTCATGCCTCCAAGTCTTAACATGGTTCCCGGTGGCACCTTTTCCAATTTTCTCCGGATTTTCTGGATATCTGCCACTCTTGGATTTTCTGCATTCCAAAGTCCGCGGAAATCCAAAAGGCTGCGTGCATAGCAGTAGGAACAATTATGCATACAGCCACAGCCATAAGTATCCAATCTGGTCGGATACTTGCATTTTTCTGCTTCGTTGCCGCTTACACTTTTATAAAAACTTTTAAATTCTTTTCTTTCGCTTCAGCATCACCTTTCCTTTCACTTGCGGGGTCCGGTACCGCCCCGAAATCTTCTGGTAAAGCATCCAGAAATGTTCTTTACACCACCCCGCAGGTCTAGTGTTCCATCATCTCCAAATGCTTTTTATCTCTTTGTGCGTCTGATCCGCCAAAGGACAATACCAATACCAAAGGCCGCTACTACTGCAATACCGATTGGCAGCAGGAGCATGGTATTATCCCCGGTTTTTACGTCCTCTGGTTTTTCCGGTGTCTGCGGAAGTTTCTTATTCTGGATTTCTTTTACCACTTCAATAACCTTTGTTTTTGCGTCCACATAACTAAATGTGATTTCATAGGTTTCCGTATGCTCTTCATATCCTTCCAACGGTTTCGTTTCCGATAATACATAAGTAATCGGTCCTACTGCTTTTCCGTCTTCGTATGTGGCAATCGGCAGCAGTTCACTGGTTGCAACTCCATCTTTATCTGTAGTAAGTTTTCCAACCACTTCCTCAGTCTCTTTATTTTTCAATTCAAATTCCACATTGGCAAGTGGTGTCTGATCTTCTGCATCTGTTTTCTTAATAATTAACTGCCCCATTGGTACTTCATCTTTCATGGAAACTTTCTGTACTTCTCCGGTTTCCTCTACAGTAAATTCTACATCTTCTGCAATCAAAAATCCTTCCGGTGCAGCTTCTTCATGAAGGATATATGTTTTTCCCGGCTGTAGATACTCGATCCGGTAAGGTTCTTTGGTAGAGGTCCATTCTTCTATGATATTTCCCTCTTCGTCCAGTACCTGTAACTTGGCTCCTTCAATTTCCTGTTCTCCGGTGATATCCGTTTTTGTGATGTCTATCTTTGTATGATCGTCTTTCATGGAAACTTTCTGGATTTCTCCGGTTTCCTCTACGGTAAATTTCACATTTTCTGCTTTCACATATCCGTTTTCTGTTGGAGCCTGTTCTTCGTGAAGTATGTACTTACCCGGTTTTAATGCATAAATGATATGCGATTCGTTTGTAGAAGTCCACTCTTCCACTACAGTTCCTTCTTCATCTTGAATCTGTAGTCTGGCATCTTCCACTTCCTTTTCTCCAGTAATGTCTGTTTTTGTAACTTCAACTTTCGTCGGCTGGTTCTCCACTTCTTTTTGTATAGAAATCACTTCCAATTCCGGATCCGTATAAGAAGCATCAATTTCAATCTTCTCTTCGTATGGTAGATATCCTGGCAGACCTTCCAGTTCCTTCAGATAATATTTCCCGTGTGGAATGGTATCCGAGTACTTCAATTTTCCTTCTTGATCTGTTTTTTCAACTGCTACCAGTTCATCTTTTTTCACCACAACTTTTCCTGCTGCATTTACAATATCTTCTCCTGCATACAATCCAAATGAAACCCCTTCCAGTGGCTCTTTTGTGGCTTCTGATTTTTTCAGCACTTCAATTTCCACTTTCTGCCTCTGATTCTTGATTTCCTTTATTACATAGTCAACTGCCACTTCTTGTCCTTTATAGGTGATTTCAAAATCCTGTTCGGCTGGATCTAGCACAAAGGAATCTCCCGTTTTTGTTTCTTTAATATAAAATTTTCCAATCGGAAGATTATTTAAAGTCCCTTTTCCTTTTCCATCTGTTACAATCGTTCCAACCAATGCGCCTTTTTCAAAACGTATGATCCGATTACCCTCACTGTCTACCTGTCCATCTGGTGAGTAAATGGTTTCCCTTGCATAAATAGAGAATTCTGCTCCTGCAAGTCCCTGTTCTTCATACGCAAACTCATATCCTTTTTCTGTTTCCATAACATCTTCTCCGGTAAACAGATTAGACACTTGGTTTACTGCCTTTGCCAGACCATTCTTTAATTTTGTCAGTATCTGCTCTGTTACTTTTTCAGCACTAACAAGCACTTCTCCTGTTTTCTGGATCGTCAGGCTTCCTACCGCTTCATCGTTCTTTACTTCTACCACTACAATATATTTTCCGGTTTCCTCTTCCACCTCATGTGCAGTATTGCTGTCCACTTTGATCGTAATGGATTCCCTTGGTGCTTTCTCATAAGTTCCTTCCTTTGTCACCTCATTTAACGGAAGGATTTCTTCTCCATTTTTTAATGCCTGTTCAAATCCGGTCTGTACAAACAGTTCCGGGCTTTTTACTTCTTCAATCCGGTAAGTTCCCATTTTAAGCGGCTCCGGCGTCAACAGATAACCTTCCTCATTTGTTTCAAAAACGTCAATTGTTTCTGGCTTCGGATACCGTACTTTCATAGTGACGTATTTCTTCTTCTCCACATCATAAATTTTATAGTGGGCACTGTTCTTTAAAATTGGAAGTTCCGTCTGTGCATCCTTTTTGATGATCTTAAAATAAAACTGCATCGGACGGTCATTAAAGACACGCCATGTCTGCGGTTCCCTGCTGTCTTCATCGATAGTCACCAAAAACGGCTGAATTCCTTCTACATTTTCCGGAATGGTACTTTCAATACACACATATTTTCCATATGGAAGTTCCGGGGAACACAGATACCCTTTTTTGTCGGTAAACATTTCTTCTGTCTGTATCTTTTCTCCATTTTCATAATAAGATGCAGTTTCCTCTTTACTGAAATCATATCCGATAAAATCCTGCGGTGCATATTCGGTTCCATTCGATGGTTTTAAGGTACCATCCTTTACTTTAGAAAGTTCACTGATCAGGTACACTTTAAATCCGGCACCCTCCAGCAATTCTGTTTCCGCCTGGCTGCCATCATCACTGATTTTAATTAACTGGAATGCCTGTTTTTTTATGGTTTCCAAAACAGTCACATTTTTCTGCACAATTTCCACATCTTGCCCTTCATATGCAAGATCTACCGGGTATTTGGTTTGATCCAGCAAATATGCATTGGAAGGAGGTGCAGAAATTTCCTGTACATAGTATTTTCCAAGATACAAATCTTTGAAATTCAGAACACCTTTTTCGATCGTTCCCTGCACGACCAACTGATCCTTTTTATAAAGCAGTCCTGTCTTTCCATTTGGGTGTTGGATATCTTCTGCCGCATACAATCCATAGACAGCCCCGTTTAAATCTCCATCTCCCTGGCTTACAGAGTCCTGTGTATCTTTGTCTATTTTCTTGATATGGACTGCTCCCCGTACCTCTTTATTTTTAAAGGTATGTGCAAAGGTATACGTGTAGGTCGTATCATTTTTATATTCATAAAAGAACTCATAACTATCACTGCTCTGAACATAAAGAGGTGGTGCCTGAATTTCCTTTACTACATAATGGAAGCCAATTGGGATATCCGCAGTAAATGCAGCCTTCCCGTTTTCATTGGACTCCGCTTTCTGTATCAAAGTTCCCTTTGTAACCAGCACGGAACCGTCTGCACCGGTAACATCTTCATCTGCATACAGTCCAAAAATTGCCCCCTTCAATGCTGCATCATCATTACTTGATTTCTTCAGCACTTCCACAGATACCTTTGGTCTGGCATTTTCATATTGTGTTTCTTCCTCAACCACTTCTACTGTCTGCCCTGCATAAGAAAGGGTTACCATATGGGTACGCTCTTCCTCTGTCTTCCCTATTGTCAGGGAATCCGGAGCCTGCTGTTCTACCACCTTATAGGTTCCGAGATGAAGCATATCCGAAGAACAACTTCCGTCTTCTTTTGTCTCCAGTTCTGCTGCCAAATCTCCTGCCTGATAGATTTTTGTCTGCTTATCCTGGCTGTAGATGTCTTCTGCTGCATAAATTTTATACTTTGCCCCTGCAAATGCAGCATTGGTATAGGTAAATTGCAGATTTCCAGTCTCTCCGGATACTCCTGTCAGCTTTTCCCCCTGCTTTCGGATGATAATCTTCCCTTTTTGTTCCTCATTTTTTACAGTCAGTGTTTGTGTTTTTGCTACTTCCAGATTGACATTGTAAGCAGTTGTATTCAGTTTATACCCTTTCGGTGCAGTGATTTCCTTGATGTACACTGTATCCTGCGTCTTTGTCAGCTCCGCTTTAGTTGCCCCTTTTTCATCTGTTGGCGGCATCTCCAGAATCAAATCTGTACATGCCTGATCCCGATAAATCCCAAAAACAGCCCCTGCAAGTTTTACACTGCTTTTTGCATCTTCTTTGATGACCTCAATCCAGGAAATATCCATCCATTGAATCGAAAATGAAACCTTAGCACTTGGTTCCTCATAAAAATCCCCATAACCAACATCCTGATTGCCGGAACTGGTAGAAACCACCAGCGTTTTCCACTGAGCCCCTACCTGTCCGCCTAAATCTCCGCTATTCCAGGTACCATGTACGGTTTTTTCTGCGGTAAAGTAAAAAGTTGTACCACCATAAATCTTAATGGAACCGCCTTTCTGCTCCTTTCCGGCAGTATCATGGTAAGTCACACCTTCCGGTAAAGAAAGGGTAATATAATTTCTATGGTCTCCATTTAATGTGATATTTTTTGTTTTCTGCACATCTCCTTCCAAAAAAGCGGTTTCGTTTGTGGAAGAAAGGCTGATGGCAGCACTTGGCGGTGCTTCCTGCCCGCAAAGATAATTGATGTATTCCATGACACCATAGCGTTTCAGTCCGTCCTGCGTGCAGCCCACAAATGCCACTTCCTCTCCGCCATAACAGTAACTTGCTGCTAAATGTGTCAGGACATATTTGATATCATTGCTATAATTCTTTAGATATTCTCCGGTTAAATCCCCCGGCCCTCCATATCCATAATACAAAACTTTCTGTAAGTTTAAGTTGCTCTCATAAATTTCTGCCACGTAATCAGACGAAGGCGGTGACTGCAGATTTGATTCCAGACAGTATGCAATCCGTTCGTTGACGTAAAAATAGCAGGTACTGTAAGAACCTAAATCACTTGGGTATACAATCCTCTCCCCTTGCACCAAAGAAGCTTTTTCCCTTGCCTGTTCCATAGAAGAGGGGACAACGGAAAACAAGACACCCTCTTCTTCCTTTAATGCACTGGTATCAATGTTGGCACCATCAGGCTCTGCATCTTCCTCCCCACTTTTTATCTCTTTCTTCTGTTTCTTCTCTTTTTGCGGACTCTCTCCTTCCTTTCCCGCTTCCTTCACAATGATTTTCCGTGTAATCTCATAAGTATCTCCGGAAGTTTTTTGGACCTGGTAAATACAGTCATACCTTCCAGGTCTGTCTGCATCAAACAGCTTTCCTTCTTTATCTGCTGACAAAACAAGAGAAACCTTTTCTCCGTCTTTTACAGTAATACCGGTGAAATCGGATGCCGGATCAAAAGTTTCTCCCTGCTCAATCGTAATGTCTTCTGCCTGTGTTTCTTCTTTTACATCTGTCTGTTCTAATGGTGCTGCAAAAGCACTGCTCCCACCTGCAAGCAGAGAGGAACACCCTAATAAAACAGCTAAAAATCCTGCTGTACATCGTTTTTTCCATGTTGTTTTCAATAAACGCTCTCTCCTTTCACTTTATTGTTTTTTAGACGGGCAGTTCCATTTTCGGGAATATGCTGCACACCGGAAACTGCCCTGTTTCCCATTTCTTCTTAAGGTCTGTCCCGAATCATACATTGTTCTCCTTTCCCATGGCACTTTAAACCATGCAAAAAAGGAACTGCTTTCGCAATTCCTCTTTTGCACATTTTAAAAATGAATTATCTTGTGTTTTTCCTGATTTCCTTTGTCAGCCAGTCATCAATCCCTTTTTCATGTTCTGCCCACAGTCCGTCCTGATCTAAATCCCACTGGTTCCGGTTACAGGATAAGGAAAGCTCCTCACAGATACGGTATGTATGATTACAGCCTTTTCGTATGGTATCCCGTTTTACTCTTTTTTTCGGGCATTCAAAGTAAGGATCGCCCTCTTTCTTTCTCTCTTCACATTCCTCACAGATTTCACTATACTTTTTGTCACATATAAGCCGTAATTGCTTATCCATGTCATAGACTTCTTCCACATGGGAGAGACCACGCTTTTTTAATGCTTGTAAAACCTCATACAAATCTCTCCAATTTCCAATTCCCGGATTCCCAAGGAACGTTTTTCCTGATACCTGATGGGCAATCTCTGCTTTTAAAATTCCTTCGGTCACATAAATCTCATTTCCTTCTGCTTTTCCCGATATCCCTACAATACTGCTGATCCCACACCCTTTCTTTTGATTTGCACTGGAAAGCCATACATATTTATTTTTTCCCTTTGGGTTGTCCAATCGTATCTGGAATCCTGCCAGATATCCGTCTACTGTATAAACAGGACAAAGATACCCGCTGTTTCCTTCATAGAAATTCAGATCCCAGTCTCCTTTCCGATTGATATAAAATCCGGGAACACCTTCCAAGCGTAATCCCTGCTTTATCAGTCTCCTGGCAATCTGTTGAGATTCCTCCTTACTGGTACTTTTATATCCTTTTTCTTCCATGCGCCGGATAATCTCTGCATCCACCCCTCTTCTTTCCAAATCTTTGCGGTGATATTCCTTCAGTTTCAGATAAGAGAGCATTTTTTTATAAACATGATGCCGTTGTTCTGCATCCACAGGTTCTGCCATGCATTCCTTCTGCTTCCTTGCCTGTTTTTTTATCCCCTGGCTTTCTTCCTGCATTGCTTCCCTTGTCTTTTTCTTTCTGCCGGGTTCTTCCTGCTTTCTTCTATAAATTTCCCGATATGCCTTTTTATACCGGTCCTTTCCCGTCAGATGACAAAGTTCTGCATAAAGTGTCAGCATATTATGACCAGTTCCACAATCAAAGCAATGGAAAACATTAATGATTTTCCCTTCTGCACAGACACAGATGCTTGCCTTCCCCCTTGCATCTCCACAAAATGGACAGACAACATTGGCTGCATTCTGGACATCCTTTACCTGATATCCATTTTTGCAGTTTTCCAAAAATTCCATATCCAGCATGTTTGCGACATCAAAAATAGTGAATGGGGCAACTGGATAAGAATCTGTACGCTTTCTTTTTTTCATATCCTTTTTACCTTTCTGGAAATATCCCCTTACAAAAGTCGGAAAAGGCATGGCCAGCGCACCTCTTCCTAATAGTTAATCTTTTAAGCTGCTTTCTGTTCACAGTCTTCCAGTAAAAGCTGAGCTGCTTCTTTCATTTTAAAATCAGAACCTCTGTATTCGTTTGCAAACCATTGTAACTGCCGATATCCCGCTTCTGTCCCAAGCATTTCACCAAATGACTTTCCTTCAAACAACGCATACGGACAAATTACCTTTTTTGCCTCTTCTACTGTCAGAGGTTTCTTCTCCGCTTCACTTTCCATATCTCTTTGTAACTGCAAGAAAAAGTCTTCTTCATCTATTTCTTCAAAGGGAACTTCTTCTTTCGCCTCTTCAAAATCTTCTGATGGAGCAGAAACGGAAGATTTCTCTTTCATTTCCTTTTCTTCCGTAATCTCCTGAACTGTATCTGCTGCTTTTGTTTCACTGCTTTCTGTCTCTTGAACTTCTGCTTCCTTTGTCTGTTGTGCTGAAAAATCCAAAAGGTTCATCTGTCCAAAACCGTCCTCTTCCTTTTTCTTATGAGATTGCAAGCCCGACTCCTTCGGCCCTTTCTTCCCCTCTTTTGATTTTTCTTCCAGATTGTTTTCGTTTGGTTCCCTCTCCGGTTTTTCGTCTTTTAAATCTTCTATGGAAGAAGAATCTAAAATACCTTTTCCCTCGTTTGTCAATGAATCTGGCTGAGTTTCCTCTAACAGTACTTCCTGTTCTGCTGTTTCCTGATGATGCACTACTTCTGCTGCTTCTGAAGATTGTTTTTCCAACCTCTTTGTTTCTTGCACTTTCATATCTTCCGCTGTTTCTGTCTCTTCACTTTCTTCTAAAAAAGCTGCAGGATCCGGAAAAAAATCTGCCTGTATTATAGTATCTTTGTTTCTTTTCTTATCTTCCTGCGGCGGTTGCGCTAAAGGACTGTCTGCAATTACATCAGAAGCCTTTTTTTCCGGTTTCTGTGGCTTTACCGGCACTTCGGATTTTTTATATTCCACCCTTTCCTTTGATTTATCAGGTCCATTTGGTGTCCCCTTCATATCCGGATCTTCCGTTTCCTGTTTCATACGGAATTTATACAGGAAGAAGTATTTAAACCCATACGTCCATGCTGCTCCTTTCGCCTTTGCAGGAGAGTCCAGATGGTCTCCCACCAGCTGAATACTTACTCGCTCTTTTTCCTCCAAACAGTCCGCATTGACAATAAAAAATGTAAGTTTTGCTGTATAAATCCAGCTGCCATCTACTTTACTGTAAGCTGCATCTGTCTCTTCTAATTCCTGCAAACAGATGTGGTGCTTCGTAAACGCCGGATTTAAAAGTTCAAAGATATCATCAATCTTTACAAAATCATAATCCACTTCGTCTGAATAATGCTTTTTTAACAGCTTTGGCATTTCGTTTGAAATTGCAATTAGTTTTTGCTGTAAATTCATTGTTTCTTTGTTTTCCATCCTATGTCCTCCTGTTCTTTCAATTAAGCAGCCTGTTTCTGTTCTGCCATGACATTGTAATACCAGATATCCCTTGCTCCTACCTGATAGATTTCTTCTACGTCCCATACCTTATTTGCCCCGTACTTTTCTTTCAGACGTTTCTTTTCTTGTCCAGATACCTGACTGAGTGGGTACTTTCCGGTTGTATTTTTTAATACCTCTGCATCGATGTGGAAATATTCAAAAACACCTTGTCTCCCTCTTACAACTACAATTACGGTATGATGCACCTGCTCCAACGATTTTCTCAGGGCTCTGATTTTTTCAATCCTCTCCGGTTGTTTCTTCATCAAAAACTTTGCTTTGTTGTTTACTTCTGTTTCAAAAATCTGACGCATGACTTCCCTGTTCTGCAGTTCTTTTGCCCAGTATCTTCCAAACCTGCGGATGACAGCCTTTCGGTTTCTTAAATAGCAAAAGTACAGCCAATTGTCAAATACATACGTTTCTCCATCGAAAGCAAAGTCCTGTTGTGGGAGTAATCGGTCTGTTACAGATTTTTTTTCAAAAATCACATCTCCTGCTGTCTTTTCAATCAATTCCCGATATTTCCATGCGACTGCTGCTCTTTCAACTGCGGTGATCACAATATCCTTTTTTCCTTTCTCCAGTTTCTTTTGAGCATATTCCTGAACCTTCTGTTCCAGGCAGCGCATACATCCACGCTGGAACCGGAAATTTTTTCCTTCCGGAATATTTAACAAAGCACGCAAGGCGTAGGATACATCTGTAAATTCAAACGTCTTTTGATTGAAAATCCCGACAAATTCCATCCCCTGATATAAATGACTGGCTCTGTTTTCAAGGTTTGTTCCCATATACACAAAGGTAAATTCTCTGTTGAAAGTCTTGGTAAACACATTCTCCCATGTCAAAAGGGCTGGCTTGTTCTTTTTCCTAAGCCACTTAAAAAAACGTTTTGCAAATGCATTTCCTTTCGTCCATTCTGGTACATTTCTCATATTCTTTTTCTCCTTTTCTTTTCATTTTTATGCAAATGGAAGACAGTATGAAGATGCCCAATACCGTATTCTTTCCATTGCCTGTTCTTTCCCACATGCTACCCACAGCCATTCCAATAAAAATTCTGTAAGTACCTGCTGTTTCTCTTTCTTCATAGTTACAAGTTCCAGCCAAAACGCTTTCATAAACTGATCTTTATCGGAGTCTGTTAGCTGCCTTAAAATTGCTTCCAGCCGTTTTTCTGGTTCTCCTTCTATCTTCCGGATTCTGAAAATATTCTTTCTGCTGCATGTTGGAAGTATCACAGGACAGGAGAACGCTTCTCTTGCCATATCTACTGCCCAAAGTTCTTCCTCTTCCCATGGTGTAAACAGTGACAATCTGTAAACCCAGTGTGTGACCAGATATGTCATATTTCTGCGGACTGTCCCACGCTTTTGTAAAGCGGAAAAGATTCCTTGTATTCCCGTCTTTCCTTTTCCTGTGTTCTTTGCAGAGATCTCTTCTGCAATGGAAACCAGCATATTTGCGTAATAAATTCCCAGTTCTTTCTTTCCTTTTTTATAATCCATATTCTTTTCTCTCCTATATATACGGTAACCCAAATTTAATTTTTCTGATCTTCCCCTAATAAACAAGATCCCCGGGAATGTCATATTCTCTCCACTTCATACTCGTGCATTTGGCAACTTTTTCTTCCAGCTCCACCATAGTTCTGCCGGATATTCCCTTGCTCTGTGCCAGGAAAAGAATTTCCCCAATCCCACAATACACTTCGTATGCGGTGCAGGGTGCATCACCAAAGGTTGCTTTAAAGCGGTCTACGATCTCTGCAACATTCTTTTTCCCAAACCCTTGTTTTGTCATAATTCCAATCATGGTATTGACTGGATACTCAATGGAAATAGCACACAGTTTTTCCACCGTCCCTTTCAATGCATTTTTATAGCATTCAAAAGTTGAAAGCAGATTTTCCGTAAACTGTTGAAATTCCACAGAATTATTGTGCCGCATCCGCATATCCGTTCCTAATGCAATCTTTCGTTGTCCCTCCATCAGGCTGTAAAAAATATTGGCACCTGATGCTGCCACATCGGAAGATGTGATGCGTATGGTAGCTGTAAGTTTCTCTTTTACCTGCTTTCCATACTTTTCCATGATTTCCCCATACACTTCTTCCAGCCGATGATCTTCAATCTGCCAGATTGCCGATACCATAGTCTGGTCCGCATACCCTTCTAAAAAGGTACTCTTTTTATACTCTCCACGTATGTAAACACTGGCAAGCATAAAAACCTCCGGTAAGGGATATACCTGATACCCGTTTTTTTCTGCTGAATGCACTGCCCGAACCTTTCCTTCTGAAACACGGAGCAATGCTTTACCTTTTACGACTTTCAAACACTGATTCAGGATTTCCGCAAGTACCGCAGGCTCTACACTGGACAATGCCGCACCGCTGATTCTGGCCCTGCTTTCTAAAGTCGGGATTGCAGAACTCCCCAGTTGGTATGCTTCTGTCTGATTGGTTTTCAATAAAAGACGGGAATGGTTCTTTGTATCTCGTAATACTTCCATACAGATACGCTCTTCTTTACTCTCAGGCTTTTCCAGTATCTGTCCTGCTTCGTATACTCGTAATTCTTTACTTGGAACCTCAAACCATGTTGCCCGTTTTTCAACCTCTTCCAGATATTGATGCAATTCCACTTCTTTTAAAAATGATTTTGAGAAGTTATCTGCATACCATGTTCCCGTAGGTGTATTATGCAGCTTTAAACAAATCTTCCATCCACCTTCTACAGCACGAAACAGATAACCTTCCTGTTTCATTTTCTCCATCTCTTCCTTACTTGGCAGACTCCCTTCCCATAGAATACTTGTCTGCATAGGTTCGCCTCCTTCCATTTGGCAGATATACAAAAACTTTCCTTTCCTGTAGGAAGTACAGCCGGTAATCTTCCAGACAAAGAAATATATCAAGGCCTGTTTGTTCCTTGACTTCTTGCAATTGGTCTATTTCTTTCTCATGGTTCGAAATCTTCCTAGGGAAAAGATAAATTTCTCCTTTTTGCTCCACCCTTTTCCCCACAGGTAAAAAATGCAATCCCTGATAGAGCATGCACTTTTTTCGATTTGAAACCTCTCCTTTTTTCTGACTGAGAATCGTGATGATACACTTTTTTAGATACTCTTGTATCGTTACCCCTGTTAATACTTCGAAACAGGTTTCCACTGACTCACGGTCTTTACTGCCCTGATAAGTTTTTAAAAGGTCAGTTACAATTCCGGTAATTTCAAAATTGGCGCCCTCTAAAATATCTGCAAGTACCGTGTCAGCATCCCGAACGGCAGACTCATCTTCCATCTGCTTTTCTAAAAAAGTGAGCGTTTCAAACAGTTTTCTGGTTTTTCGCTGTTCGCTTAGCTTCTGTACATATTTCCTTTGGCACATTCTTTTCTCCTTCCTTTCCGTTTTTTTGCATGTTTTCCTCCTTTCACGCACAAAAAAAGACACAAAAAAGAGCCATTGTCTTTTTGTGTCTGTCTATCTATGCGTTTAAAACGGTTGTTAAAAGTTCTCTTCCGGAAACATAGCCGGAACTAAATTTGACTTATGGAAAGCAATATGCTGTTTCCATATAAAATAAAGTCACTTAAAGATTAACACAATATATAGTATATGTCAATCTTTCTATCCATGTATTTAGTAGTAAATACGTTTTTTTCACAATTCCACACATATTTACCAGAATTTTTTTAACCGGGGACAGAAGCATTTTTATCTGCCCCCTTCCAGTCGTTTATTCTTCTTCCGATGTTTCTTCTAAGATTGGAACAACACACTTTGCAATGCTTCGTCCCTTTTCATCTTCTTCAACCATAAAGGATACTTCCATATTGTTCCTCAAGGTTTTAAATCCTTCCAACTGGATTTCACTGTAATGTACAAAGTAATCAATGCCATCTGCATCCACAAGAAAGCCATATCCTCTCTTTGCACTAAACCATTTTACAGTTCCTTTCATTTCTTTTCCTGCCATAGTCATCTCTCCTTTTTATTATTATTTCGTGCATGTCGGCACGAAAGGAAGAGTGTGGGTTCGAACCACACTTTTTTCACCGTTCTTCCTGTGGGATTTCTTCTGCCCCGTAAAAAACCTCATACATAAGTTCCCCTATTTTTGCAGCTTTTCCCTCCACCCGTTCCACTTTTCCAAAATAGAACCGGTATGTTTTTCCAACCATGAGGTTTTTTTCTTTTTGCATCCGAATGCGGATCCGGCTTCCATCTTTATCCTGTACAACTATCTGATACATTCTGCCCGGATAATGCTTTCCCTTGACTGCAAGAACCTGTGCTTCCATAATCTCATATTCTCCTGTTTTCCCAATCTTCAGAAACTTGAAAATCTGATAAAACGAAAACACTGCCAATATCCAGGTAAGTATCAAAAAACTCGCTTCCTCAAATTGCACCCCCATATATGTACCGATTACAGCAATAAAAAAAGACAAAAGCCCTGCTTTCAGCATTTTATCTTTAAATAAAAATGGGATTTCTTCTGTTCCATCTAAATTTTTGATCATATATTGTGTCATGCTTTCCCGCTGCTTCCTCCACCTTTTTTTCATGTCCATCTCCATTTCTCTTTCTTACCTTTGGAACTACAAAAGCAGACACAGAACTGCTTTTGGTATAAGATAAAAAAGAAAGCCGGCAAATGCCGGCCCGACCCAATGTTTCTTTGCTTTCTGTTTCCATACAGTCTGTTTTTTTGTTCCAATAATCCGTACTTTTCCAGGAACCAGCCACCGCAGCTTTAGATAGAATTTCCGGAACGCTTCTTTGTCATACCCAAAAGAGCGCACCTGAAAAACAAGTGTTTCCCTTTCCTTCTTATCAAGCAGGATAAAACTCGTCTGTTCTGTCTCTTTCATTTTTCGGATTACAATATAAAATTCCGGAATCCCCCTGCGGCTTCCCTCTACGATTTTTTCCATTTCTCTGTAAAAAATCCGGCACACTTCATAATGCTCATTTTTGTATGGCTGACGAATTACCAGACAATCCTCTTCTAATTTCATATAACAGCCTTTCGTCTGCATAATCCTTCCATTCGCTTTCAGTGCTTCTTTTACCAAATAGAATCCCCAACTTGCTAAAATCAGGAATACACAGATACTCTCCCAAAAGCAATGGTTAAAAAGCAGGAAAAATCCCAAAAGTCCGGAAATTCCAAAACAGCTTCCCGCCCTTATCAGACATTTCTCTTTATAATCCAGAAGCCGATACATATCGTGTTCCGTGGCTTTCATTATCATGCGATTTTGTTTCTCCTTTCGGCTTTCCTTTTTGTTTCTTTTTTTCCATCTCTTTTCTCTCTTCTAACAATTCATTGGCTAAGCGTATGGTTTCCCTACAACGATAAGTACTAAACATGGCAACATGTGTCTCCTTTTCCGGAAGTGCCAGTTTTCCACTCAGCCAATGATATGTACTGTTTTTTGTCATATATCCCTGTGTCCAAATTTCTCTTAATGCACGATGTGTCTGTATCCGAAGGTTTCGAAGTTCCCCATCCGCCATAATTCCAAGCGGTCTGTGGTTTTTCTGGTTCGCTGAAACATAAGCATTGCAGTCCGGATAACCACTACACACATAAAACATTGTTTCCGGGGTGAAAATTCTCTTTTCTCCATATAGATAGGAAGCTGGTCTTAAAACTGCCTTTTTCCCACAATATGGGCAGATTACCTCTGGAAGTTGCTTTCTATTTTTCTTTTTCTTCATCGAATTTCCCCTTTCTGCTTTAGTCTATATCATGCATTATAAAAAATTTGGCTTTCACGGTTCAATAGGTTTTCCAAATTTTTTTAATTTTTAAGAATATTTTTTAATCAGCCTTGTAATGATTCCCTCTGCCACCTCAGAAGTTTCATTGATTCGTGTTACAACAAGGCCAATTTTATCTCGTTTTCCTGGAAGGGAAGCCATGTTGCACTCATGGGCAATAGCATTTACTCCAAGATCTAAACGGATAAAGTACGTTCCCTTATAAACATCAACCACGATACCGGAATATTTTCCCTGGCGGTGGCACTTCTTTAAGTTGTCCTTATTGGTATTTTCCGTTGCTCCCTTCGCATCTACGGCTACTGTCATACTCTCAGCATCCGGCATTTCTATTTTGTTAACGCAGACCAGCACTAAATCTCCCACCTGAAATTTTTCTGTTGCATCTGGCATCCATTCCCATGCCATGTCTCTTGCACGCACAGAGCACTCTACACCAAACACTTCCAGACGGACTGCCTTTGGTGCTACAGCAATGACTCTGGCCTCCACAATCCTTCCAGGATAAACCATTGGCTGCTCCTCTTCATTTTCTGTAAAATAGAAAATCTGTCGTTTCCGCAGCATCGCATCTTTTCGGGATGCCACTACGCTTCTGGAAGCCTCATCTAAATCTTTGATAATAAAATCAATATCTGCCCCAAGCATATTATTAGCAATCCTTACCTGGCGGTTCAATGTATCCGCGTTTTCCCTTCCGTCTCCTTTTAAGTTAATCATCATTTCAGACATAGGAATTAAAATCCGGTAACCATTAAAATAAGTGACTGCTACTGTCCAGCCGCTTTCCAGTTTCTCAATACCACTTAACGGACCAGTCAGGATTTTCCGGGTTCGCTGGGCATTTAACAATTGATGCCATTTTGCCTCTTCTTTTTCCTGTGTACTTTCAATCGAAGCATCGACTTCAATCGTCAGGATTGAATTTTGTGTTACTGCTCTTGGAATTTCATTTTTTACTTCTTCTGTGATTGTTGTTTTCGTTTCTGCCATATACATCCTCCTTTTCTTCATCAAAAAAGGCACAAAAAAACAGCCCTCTGGCTGCTTTCTGTGCCTGATTATTTACACTATCATCATAAAACATTCTGTTTTGCCTGTCAATTCCGATTGTGTTGCAATGTTATCGCAATTTCTTATTTTTGCAATCGCTTTTCAATTTTCCAACTTTTTTAAACCTTCTTCCCACCGGATACGGGAAAAATACCAGATTTTTCCCTGGATTCTCCGGCAGATTTGATTCTCCTCCAAATACTGGAAACTGCTCTGCTCTGGATTGTCTTTATCCCAGTTTGTCTTTTCATAGAATTCTTCCGGTGTATCATAAATCTCCACACACTGTTTTGCCAAGTCAGCCTTTTCTACTTCTGTTTCCCTGATGTAGAGCCCAAATTCTCTTAAGAGCAATTTTAAAAAAGTATATTTTACCAGTGCATTTTTCTCCATATTCATACAGCCTTAATCTCCACCTCCATCTCCATCTGTACTTTTTTGAAACAAATCTTCTACTTTGTATACAGTTGTCTGCTTTTCATTTTTCCTTACAGACTTTTTCGGCGGTTCCCCTTGTAATGTCAGAGGTTCCGATTCCTGTTCTTCCCTGCTTTCTTCTGCCTGTTTTCTTTCAAAACGCTCAACCTCTTCCCTCTCCTGCTCCAATATCTGAAACTGATTTTTTTCTGCTTCCATTTCCCGATACCATTTCGGAATATGTTCATTTGTTTTTTCCAACTTCAGATGTTTTGCATCTGGATGTTCCGTATAATCCATTTTCCGAAGTTTTAGCACTTTCTGTCCCCGGATAATCAAAAGCATCTGATCAATGGGAAAACGTAATACTTCATCAGGAAGCAGCAGCATTCTTTTTCCTACGGAAGAAGTCTCTGCGTATTCCGGCACATAATCTGTCATGCGTATAGTATAATAGCTTTTTCGCATAGATGCAACGGAAACCGTAATCTCTCCAGAACGGGAACTGTAATAAGTAGCAGTTGTCATATCATTGCACCCTAAAAATAAAGACATATCACAACCGCCAAGTATTTCTTCCCATTGTCCTTCCGGATATCGGTTCATCATCTGGGGGATATTCTGAAAGATAATACTCATGCCGATTCCCCTGCTTCGTGCGGTTGCCAATTTCTTTTTAAAATCCGGAATCACTCCGATGTTCGGAAATTCATCTAAGATAAAGCACATGGGAACCGGAAGTTTCCGATCTTCCATTCGATCTGCCAGTCTCACCAATTTGATGCTAAGAAATGAGGTAAACAGTGTTGCCAAAACATCATATGTAGAATCCTGATCTGATGTAATGCAAAAATAAGCACACTTTTGTTTTCCCGGAAGTGTCAGGTCAAAATCCGCATGACTGGTTATCTGCTGTACCAGTTTATTCTGCATAATCTGCAAACGGGTTCCAAGTCCCAATACCGCATTTCCTTTTACTTTTTCTGCCTTTGAAAAAAGCTGATATGGTCCTCTTGCCGGATGTGTTGTCGGCAGACGTTCAAAGATAGCATCTAGCATTTCTACCGATTTATTCAGCAGCAGTTTATATGCTTCTGGAAATGTTTTTTTCCCCACTGGATATTCTTCATATACATACAGGCACAGCGCTTTCAGCAAATCCATTTCTACGTTATCATAAAAATGGTCAAATTTATCAGTTGTGTTCCGGATCACGACATCAACAAACACATCTATCAGGCTTCCATCATCAATTTCCGCAAGACAGTCCCAGGCATCACTGTTTACAAGGTCTATCAGATTTAACTGTTTTACAATATATCCCTCTTCCCGCAAATATCCTGCTAAATCTTCATACAACTCTGATTTTGGATCGGTAAGATACATGGACTCTCCACGACGCACACACTGCAATGCCATATTTCTTGCAAATGCTCTTGATTTCATACTTCCCTGGCTGCCACAGACTGCTAGATTCCTATTCAGTCTGGAATCTATCGGAAGGCTTACGTATTCTCCATTTTCTAAATCCTTTCCAAAAATAATCCCCAGAACGTCTTGTAAGTTCTGGTCTGCGTTTAAAATTTCTTTTTGTTCCTCCGGCTTCATATATCCGGCTGTACCATAGGTTCCCTTTACCGAATAATCAAAGTTCCGTTCATCTGTTTCTGAAATATCCTTTTCCTTTCCTCTCCAGATAATGAGCATACCCAAAAGCAGCATACATAAAAATGCTACTACGGAACTTTGAAGTCCTGTTGCTGTTGTAAAGCCTCTCCAAATGCATACAAACGGGTTTAGTACTACAACTGAATGAGACAACCTTTCTAAAAAACCTCCAAAATAGACAGTTAATGTGGCAAGCAGAACACCAAAACCGATTTTCTTGCATCTGTCTCCCTGTTCTTTTTTCTCTTTCGTTCTATTCCTCCTCTCCTTTTTCTAATACACCGTATGATCTGTGGTAGTTATAGAGACTGCTATAGTAACTGGAAATCGTATTTACAGAATTATAGAGAGCAGTGATCAACATAGCCCGCATATTCGTAACTTTTGTTGTGTTTTTCTCCATACAATTTAAAACAAACTGTATATGCTCCATTCCGATTTTTTGAAATTGTGCTTTTACAATCTCAGCTGGCTTGTCTTCCCGATTTACCCGAATCGTTTTTGCAGAACAGGTTTTCACATCTACCAGGATACCTACCAATTCATCAATCTGCATATTATAGGGATTATCATGTTTTAAAGCCCCATAAGAAATCTGTTCCCTGACTTCCTTTTCGATTTGAAACAAAGAGGAACTCTCTGTACTGAATTTTCTGTTTGTATTCTCTGTATTTGTCTCACCGATATAGGATACCTCTCTCTCCCAAAATGGAGACTCCATTCCCCCGGTATCCGTGATACCTGTCTCCTTTTTCAGGGAGGGGTATCCCCCATTTAAGTGACACCCCTGCTCGTGATCCGGATAGGTAAGGGCTTCCAATATGTCCACGTTCAAATCTAAAAACAATACATTTGGCACTTGCTGCCCATTTACATGAAGTGTCCGAAAAACACGTCTGATCACTTTCATTTTTTCCAGTTCTACTACCGCATTTGTTGCATCTCTTTTCGTAATCCCAAACTGGTCTGCAATCTGCTGATAACTTCGCTGCAAAAGATCTGCATGGAATTTCTTTTTCAATCCTACAAGTTCTCCTGTCATTTCATCACGCACTTCTGTCGGACGGTACCAATATACAATATCCGCCAAAATGATGATTGCATTTAAGTTGGGCTTTCCTGTTGATTTTCGAATGGTTTTATACCAGGTAACCGGTATGATATTTCCTGAAATATGTAGGCGGCTCATTCTATCCACAGTCACACTTCCAGTCCGAAATTGATCCTGCATGGTCTCCGTCACCTCCTATAGTGCTTCCATAGAAACCATACCTGCCTACACCTCCATAGCCAACAGATACTGCTTTACCTTTTCACAATCCAGTACCATTATCTCCACCCCCTCTCCATAATAATCTTTTAGCAGTTCCTGTTGATAATCAAAGCATACTGCCATACCCCTTCCGCGTCTTTCCATATCCTGTTTGACCATTTGAAGTTTTCTCAGTTCCAGTTCATATACAAAATAAACAGGAATTCCCTTTTTCAGCCCCGCATAAATCGGGAACTCGTTTCTTTCCACTTCGTCTAGTATGGTCTCTAAAAAAGTGGAAAAGGCATGACTTCTCTCCTTATCTGTAAGCAGCTCTATTTGAAGATAAGCCCCCTCCTTGTCTTGCGGCACAAAATAATATTGTTCATACACATCATCCGTCTGGAACAGCTCCTGTTTCACACCACCACTGCTAAGGAGTATCTTTCTCAATAATTTCATGGAGTCTCCGAACAAAATGGCTTTTCCTTGCCATGTAATTCCTGTCTTCAGCAAATTGCGTTCTACCCAACACCGCATAGCTGTTTCCATTTTCTTTGACCATTTCATCAGATTCCCCATACTGTTGTAAACCACAAAAACTTCCTCATTTTTCATGTAGAGGCCACAGGCTCTGGAACCCTTAACCTGATCCGTCCCCTGCTTTAATTCCTGACTCCCATAATAGGTCCCCAAAGATGTTTTCCCGTAACAATCCTGTGTAAAAATCTTAGGCTTCTCTGTTGCAAAAATCAGGTTCCCATGCATAAAAAAGTACCCCCATATCTGACTCATGCGGTGCAGGCGTAACCGCTTTTCCAGTTCTGATTTCACATGGTTTGTCTCGCTTGCCCCTATAAGATAACTTCCAACCTCTTGACGATAATCCTGCAAAAGATAATTTTTCCCTTTCTTTCCCAGAACATATCCACGCAGTCCTTCTCTATACCGTAAAAGAAGATATCCTTTTTTCTTTAAGTCGGTAATCAGACTGGCTGTATAGGATTTAGAACCCACAATTTTCTCCGGCAAATTCGCCGGCATCTCTCCTGAAATTGCAATCATTTTCAGGAGTATATCGCCCTTTTTTTCCTTTCTTTCCAATGTCTCCCATTTATCCATCTCTGTACCCTATCCTTCTCATACCTGGGTATTTCCCACCTGCCTTTTCCACTTCCTTTTGCTTTAATTTACGGAAAAACCCGTCATATTATCTTATCGAAATTTCAGTATGTGTTCTCTGTCAATTTTTCGATACCAGATTTTGCTGTTTTTCGTAAAGCCACAACGGAAATTTTTCCGGTGTCAACAGATAAATCATTGTGCGTTCCACATCTTCCAACCGTGTTTCGTGATACACATTTGTATAGCATCCACTATCGGATGTCAGGAAGAAATTAGATATCACATCTAACACATGCTTCTCTTCAATATTGTCATGATCTCGTACCCTATATATCGGGCGTTTACAATCATAAATATGAGAAAAGCAGACGGTACATGCTCTGTATTCCGGTATCTCTTTATTCTGTTCTGCCCGTTCGATACACCAGTGTTGAAAAGCTGTATACAACGGTTTATAAATGTAATTTGTATACTCTGTTTTCCGGTGCGGTATCAGTGCTGGAAGGGAAATACTTAGAATATTCTCTTCATACGCAATCTCAATCCCATGTATCAATACCAGATCCGATTGGTATTGCTCATATTTTCTCTTATCAAGTGTCATCTGGAGAACAAGATTCCGCATCTTTTCTGTCAGGATTTCAGAGCTCTTTGCGGCTTCCAGCACCATATCATTCAAGTTCTCAAAATGAATATTGACGCACTTCCTGGCATACACCTGTAATAGATTGCGTGCTTCTGCAAGCATGGATTCCACATATCCTGCCGTTTTCTGTCCCTCGTCCAATTGTTCTTTTAGTCTTTGTATTCCTTCTTTTTCGCTATTCCCTCCTATAATATTCCACCCCTCCTTCTTCTTCCTGCACCGTACAAAAACCTATCACATTTGGGATTTCTATCTGTGGGATTTCTTCCGGATTTTCCACAATAACAACATGTCCACACCCGTCCAGTTTCTGTCTGGAAAACAACTGATTTACCAGTTGGATCTCAGCTTCCGATATATAAAGAATATCGTAAATTTCCGCATTCCCCACAAATACAATACGAATTGGATACTCTTCCTTTTCTGCCAAGAAATGTCGTTCGATTTTTTTCTGTTCCATCAAAGAAAGAAGAACCCAGAATGCTTTTAATGTGCCTTTTTCCCGCAACTGATAGGCATCTTCATGTTGGGATACCGTTTTTGTGACTTCGTTTATATAAATCAAATGTTCTTTCAATAACGTGTGCAGTGCTTTTCCTACAAATTTCTCTTTTCCATCTACTGCAAAAAAAGCATAAATCTGCCTTTTATATAAGACATTATAAGTTTTAACAAGTTCCAGTATCTGACGTTCTACCTGTTTTTGATTTGTTACATGTTCCAAAATTTTTCTCCTTTCCATTTTAGGATTGCGTATAAATTGCGTATTCTATCAACCTGAATTTCTGATTGCGTAATCTATACGCATTTTATGGTTACGATACCTCTACAATCATTTGGACATTCCCCCTTTCTCATAGGCTGTTTCCCCGTACTTCTCCAACCGTTCCTTAAGTTCCTTTAAGTCTTTCCGGTCTGTTGTAATCAAATCTTTTTCTAACCGGCTTGCCTTAAATTCTACTAACAAGTTGTTATTATTAGTGGAAATCAGTGCATTTCCTCTCTCAAATCGGGTAATAGCAAGCATCTCTGCTTCAGACAAATCCAATTCCTTTTTTACGACTTCTGCCTCCTTATGCTCCAGATTCAGAATAATCTTTGTCTTTGTGTTGTTTAAGACACCTTTTCCATACTTTCCGCCTTTTAAAGAGAAAAAGTCTTCCAAATCCTGACTGGCACATACCGCAGCGCCTCCATACCCACGTATCGTCTTAAAAATTTCAAGAATATAATTTGCCGTCAATTCGTTTGTTGATAAAAGTGCCCAACATTCATCAATAAAAATAGCCTTTTCTTTTGTACGGTCTTCTTTTGCTTTTGACCATACAAAATCCAAGGCCGTAAAGGTAGCAAGTCCCAAGTCGCTCTGCATTTCTGAAATATCCAGTATCATATATTTGTTATCAGAATCTATATTTGTCTGATGATTAAAGTTCGAAGAAGAACCATTTACCAGCCGGTTTAAAATATTTGCCATACGTCTGGTTTCTTCTTTTTCCAAAAGCACCTGATAAAGATCTCCCAAAATTGGCATTTCTTTATACTTCCCTGGTTGTTCCTGATTCCACAAGCTTGCATTATCATGAGTAATCCCTTTCTTCTGATATGTAATGATAAACGCCTCATCCAAGAGCTGACGCTCTTCATGGGTAATATCCGGAATTAAAATAGTAAAGAAAATATGCAGGCTCTGAATCTTCATAGCAAGTTCTGAACGCTCTGAAGCCTGTCCGTCTAAAATTACCCTTGCACTTTGATCACTTGGCCGTATCTCCATGATATTGATTCCATATTGGGAACCTGGGGCAATCTTCAAATATGCCCCACCTATATTTTTACATGCCCTTGCTAGTTCATGTCCTTTTTCCGGTGCAATAATAAATACCTGAATATTTTTCCTACGCATTCTCAAAGCCATAAGCTGCAGGCAAAATGTTTTTCCGGCACCACTGGTTCCCAGAATCGCAATATTCGCATTTTTGTAAATTTCACTGTTAAAAATATCAACGATTACAAGGGAATTGTTGGCTTTATTCACTCCCATTAATATCCCGTCCCGATCTGACATTTCATAACTTACAAAAGGATAACACGCTGCAACACCGGAAGTCAGAACATTTCGTTTTGATTTCTGGTATAAGTTTTTGTCCAGATTCAAAAGTGGAAGGGACGATAAAAATGCCTTTTCTTCAGAGAATGTACATTTTGCAGTTCCGATATCCTGTGAATTTAACAGTTTTGCCATTTCCCTCGCACGCCACTCCACTTCCTTTTCTGTATAACCGGTAATGGTAATCAGCATAGACATGTAATATAGTTCTTCATTTCCACTTAGCCCTTTTTTTAGGTAAAAACCGGCACGTATAGACTCTGACAGATCATCAAAATCGCTATTGGTGTCATAAGTTTCTTTTAATCTTGAGCGATTCAGACGTATCCTTCGTCCAATACGCTCCACACTTTTTCCTTTATCCTGCTTAAAGAAAAACACATCAACATCAATTCCTTCACCCGCATTGATAATCAGAGAAATCCAGCCTGCCGGAACTCGCATTCGGTATTTTCCAGAAGGAATATACAAATAGGTATGATATACCCCATCAAATACCACACAGTTCCTGTGCTTAAAATTCAATGTCTTTGGGGCAAATAATTCGGTTACCGGAATATGGGGAAGACTCTCTTTTCCATTCTCCTCCTGATACCACTGGGTAACCAATTTTATCCGTTCTGAAAAAGGAACGGTTACACTTGTCCTTCTATTCAGCAACTGATAAAACAATTCTACACAAAAGCGGGACTCGTTTTCGTGTTCTAATACTACATTGCCACATATCGCCAGATATTTTTTTGCAGTCTGCACTGTTGTCCGCATATACTGGTACACTTCTTTTTCTTTTGGTTTACGGTTCCCATCATAAGACTGAAACTCAAAAATCAGAAAGAATCGTCTTGTAATCGCTTCTTTGGTACCTATAGAACGGATGAGACGTGCATAATCTTCTTGAAGGACCCTGCACTGTTCGTCTTCTTCTGCCTCAATCTCCTGCTGTATTTTTTCCAAATATTCCGAAATATCGGCCTTTTTGGAAATAACTTTAAACTGCAGCTTGACTGGTGCAATCTTTAAATAACTCAAAAAAGAAAATACAACGTTTCTCTGTTCGCTTGGAGAACGGAGCAGAAAGTTAATCGGCAGGACTTCTACAATTTTCACATACCGGTGATCTGCTGTATAAATAATCCCATCTTTTATTTTCTCAATCGGAAGATAAGAGGATGCCCATGTAACTGGAAGAAAATCCTGTTTTTCTTCTAACCCTTCTGATTTTTTCTTTCTCTGTATCTCTGACTGCGTATTTTCTCTTACTGGTTTTCTCGGATACTCTGCTTGATTAAGCTGCTTTTGCAGTTGATGTTCTTCTTTCTTCTGCTGTTTTCGTATCCTTTCCTCTTCCAATAACTGCCGCCTTTCAGCTTTCTTTTGTTCCAACTCCAAAATTTTCTTTTCTTTTTGCTGACGTTTTTCTTCCTTTCTTGCCTCTTTTAACCGTTCTTCCAGTTCCTTTATTTCCTGACTGATGATTATCTCCTCCTTTCTTACGGCGTTTATGCTCTCTTCTTTCTATCCGCCGTTTTCTCTCCAACTGATATCTCCCGCTTGGTGTTGTAAGAACTCTTCTATTTTTCAAAAAACATAAAATATGAAACAAATAGGCTGTCAATCGTTCTCCCTGCACACCTATCACAGCAAAAATGACAACGGGAAGAATAAATATAATTCCTAGATAAATTTTGGTTCTGCCATCCACCGGTACTTGCAGCAAAATTTTTAATAAAATAAGCGACATCACTGCCGCTTCAACTACATTCCCCGCACTTACTCTTCCGGAAAACCATTTTCCTGATTCCGCAAAATTAGGCGGTATGGTATATGTATCTACTTTTTCTCGTTCTGACATTTTCTGCCTCCTATGTATATGGTTGCTTTTTCTTCCGCACAAACAGATATCCCCCAAGGGAAATAATCACTACAGGAATAATAAGTTTTCCTATAGTCTTTAACAGCTCTTCTGAAACTCCATCGGTTTCCATTTTTTCTGTCTGTGGCGCATTTGCAGATGATCGCATATCTTCTGTGTCTGTTGCCATTCCAATACATTCCCCTGTTACCTGAAGGTTTTCAATTTTTACTTCTGCTTCTTGCATACTAAATTTCGCTTCGTCATATAGTACTCTATACAGACGCTCCTTCTCCACTGCATCTACAGATAAGTGATAATCTCCAGGTGCCAGTTCTAAGTTTGTACTATACTGATTGGCTTCACACAGTTCAAACAAATATTCTATTCCGCTTTTCTCCTTTACACTCCCCTTCACGGTTCCTGAAAATTCCTCATATACTTCCGCACGTATTGCCAAGATTCCCGTATTTTGGTTGGTCACTGTAAAGTTTTCACTTATTTGCTCTTTCTTTTTCCAATCCTCTGATTTTTTTAACACTTCTCCATTCTTCCCAAACAGGACATATCTTCCGGCTTCATGGACAGAATCATACGCCCATGTATCTTCCAGACGATTTCCTTTTTCATCATAACCGTTTCCATTTTCCCATTTGGTGATAACGGGAAGTTCCACTATAGATACCGCCATGACCGGAACAGAAAACATCATCCAAAAAATTGTACATATAAGCACAAAAACAATTCTTTTACTCATTTTGTTCCTACTTTCCAATAATCCAAAAAGCTCCTTCCGACAAATCCCTTCCATAACTTTTTATGGTTTCTACGCTATAAAGTTTTCCAGTTCTTTCTCTGCTTGCACAATCAGCAATCGTGATATGTCCATCTGTGGTCACTCCGGTAAGTACAATAAAGTGTCCACTACTTCCTCCGGTAATCGTATAAGCTTCACAGATTTCAACAACCAGTTTTCCTTCTTTTAAGGATTCCACCACATAATCCATACGGTCTTTTCCTACCCGTTCACAAGTCAACCCCCAGTGAGTTGCCGCATTTTTCACAAAAGAATGACTGGTGCCTACATTGGGTACATATTCTCCATTTTGCTCTGCAAAAGTTTTCGTGATTTCCGGTGTTACATTCTGGCCGGTAAAAGTGGAAATTACAATCGCCAGAGAAGTTGGTCCGCACCCGGCAGCACCAACATTGCTTGTTCCATAAGGAAGGCTTGCCCACGGTTCTTCTGTCTGATTAAAATAAGTGACTTCTTTCACACAGTTTTCAACCGTATCATATCGGATTTTATCTCCGGTAACATCAATATTTCCAATCAATGAATCATCAACCCCACCTCCTGTCACAAAATCCGTCCATGAAAATAGGGAAAATATTGCTTCCTTTAGCGCATCAACTCCATCCTGCATAATCTGAAGAACCCGTAAAACCAACTCAAATGTCCCCTGATCCAGTACATACTTATACTCATACTTGTTTCCGTTTTGAGATAACTGTGAACTCAATAGTAAAGCCAATGTATATTCCACCGTTTTTTCACCTACTTCTTGCTCTTCCATCTGCACATTCTGTCCACTTTCCTTTAAAGTCAGATAAGTTTCTTTTGTAATCTCTGTCTTTCCAGCTTCTGTTATCACATAATAGACTGTTTTTACAGATGACTGCTCTCCCGTATTGCTTACAGACCATGAAAAGAATTGCGGCACATATTCTGTCACCGCATTTTTTAACAGTTGGTATGACTTTTCCAATTCCTCTGGACTCCCTTCGGTATCAGAGGAACTTCCCGTTCCACTGGGCTGTTCCAGTATTTGAATATATCCCATTACCTTTTTTACATGGTTCTGGGTTTCTGTATATGGTGGAATTTGATATCCGGCATTGATGACTGCCTGCGGACCTGCATTATATCCAGCAATAACCAATTCCAAAGCATTTTCATATCCCTGAAACATTTCCATAAGCTCTGCAACGTATTTTGCTCCCCCCATGATATTCTGTCTAGGATCATACGGATCTGTTACTCCCAGTGAAGCAGCAGTTCCAGGCATTAACTGCATAATGCCAATTGCACCTGCACCAGATACTACATTAGGATCAAAGTTTGACTCTACTTTCCCCATTGCAATCAAAAGTGCTACCGGCACATTATAGGTATTTGCCGCTTCCTCAAAAAAGGCATCATATGGACTGCTCAAATCTGTATCCAAGTTCATGTCCAGACCACCAGAATATCCGAGAAAAGATTTTCGCGTGGTGCTGTCCCACTTTTGCATCAGTAAAATCCCCACATAATAAGATAGGTTATCTTTTAATCTTGTCTCATATTCATCCACGATTGTCAGTTTATGTTCTCTATACTTTGCCTGATAATCTGCCTGTATTTCCTGCAGCTTCATATCATGTTCCTGAGAAATGATGGATAGCAGCTCTGTTTGGTATGCTTCTACTTCCAGCACCTGTTCAATCCTGCTTCTTATTGCTGCAAGTTCTTTTGACTGCGCTTCATTTGCAAAAGAATTAGCATCCATAAATCCAAGATAGGAAAACAGAATACCAATGAAATTCACAATGATGAATAGGAACAGTAAAATTGCTGCCATAATTGCTGCAACTACTTTGTGGAACGTCTTATTTGTCACTAAAAATCCAACAACCGTTCCAAGAGGTCCTGCAATTGCTGTTCCAATGGTACTTCCAGCCACACTGCCTCCTGCCGCTGTTGCCGTAGAGTAAGCTGCCTGAGCACCTTTTGCTGCATTTTTTGCATTTTTTATGCCATCTGCAACCTGTTTTGCCTGCTTTGCTGTTTTTGCTGTCTGGATAGCAGCATTAGCTGTATTGTCAAGAGGTGATGTATCATGCCTTTCTTCTGCCATTTTACACCTCCCTACCAGTCTTTACGCTCATCATATCCCTGTCGCAATTCACGTCTGGATTTTGGAACTTCTGGAATCCCATCTTCTAGTTTCAAACTTCTTTCTGCCTCGTTTGGGAGAACACTTTCTCTTAAATTCTGTCCTTGTATCAGCATCTCTCGTCCTAAAACATCGCTAGTTTCCATTTCCCCTGTTGTCGGAACATCTGAAATTCTTCTTTCTGCCCCTTGTCCAAACTCATTTTGACTGGAGAGATAATCACCTGTTGGATGTTCCCTTGTTTCCTCTGAAAACTTTGGAATTACGGACTCTCCTTTAGAAGTCGAAACACCACTTTCTCCAATTTCGTTTAAAATACCAGATCCGGAAGTCTCCATTCCGCCTGAAACTTCCTGTGCAGAATATTCCCTTCCAGCACTGCCGCTTGTGACCCCTTCCAAATCCATTTCACTTTCACCAATGGTTCCACCATCCAGATCCATACCAACGGATGTAGCTGTTTCCTCTTCCCTTGGATAATCTAAAGCTCCATCTGCTTCTGTCAGTACCTCTTGTCCATTTTCAGATTCTACTGGAATACTATCTGTATCCAACATACCTTCTGCATAACTGCTTCCAGTATTTTCTGCTTCCATAGCAGGAACTTCTGATACCGAATTTTCCTTCAGGTCAGAAAGATTTCCTTGTTCCTGCGTAGGTTCAATTTCTTCTCCTTTTACCAATTCACCGCCTTCTCCAAGTCCATAATTTTCTGTACTAGCTTCTGGATTTTTCATATCTTCTTGCTGTGAAGTAATTCCCATTTCGTCCAGAATATTTTCCTGATTTGAAACTGTGTCTGCTGTTTTACCATCATCTGCATTGTCCGCATACCCCTCTTCCAACGGATTTCCTGATACGTAATCTTCTCCCATTTCTTCCATATCCATAGGATTTCCAGTACTCATTGGTATTGGCCCTGCACCATCTCCCATTCCGGAAGAAGTTCCCATTGCTTCACTATTTCCTGTATGTTCTCCATTTTCCATACTCTCAGTTGTACTATGACTGCTATGTCCGAATGAGAATAATCTGCTGGCTGCCATCATTAACCCAAAAGCGCCCATTCCATTCGACATTCTTCCAAGATTAATTCCAAGTGAAGCCATATAAGAATCCATTTTAAAGCACACTTTTGAAAATCCAATCAAACATAAGGTTGCAATAAAAAACTTTGTAAAACCATAGTGGCTTGCGGTCAAATTTCCATACCCGCTTAAAAACATTTTCATACACCACGCATTCATAATGATTAAAACAACTTGTCCACCAAACATCTTGCTCCAGGATGCTAATACATTATTCGTTGCCTTAGAGCCACCTGTCGAAAATGCCAAAGGTGCAGTATAGGAAAAAACGCCCAACAGAACATACCGTTCTGCAATGATAAACAGCATTTTAAAGTAATTCCATGCAACGACAAACTGCATAATCAGTAATAGTATGGAAATGCTCAATCCATCAATTCCAAGACTTGCCGATGCCTGATCCAGAGAAGATACAAAATCAGAAAAACTTTTTACTTCAATTTCTGTTCCTGCTACCCACTGATAAGGAGTACCAGCCACTTCCAAAATATAATTTGCTACTGGTCTGGCAAAGAGCAACATAAATAAACATAAAAAGCTCCTGCAGACCAACTCCACCGGATCTTCCGCTGCAACACCGCCTCTTCCAAACATGGTTTTGAATAACTGCCAGATTAAAATCAGCAATAGGATTGCAATCCCCATAGGAAGAATAGCATTTTTATACAAATCTTTTACTACTGTAAATAAGTCTTCAAATAAACTCAAATTGCAGGATAGTAAATCTGTGAACATTCCGGTAATGAGGTCCATCATGTCTACTAAAAACTGTGAACAAATTTCCCGGATTCCTTCAATCAATAATTCTAATAACCAGCCCAACTAACTTCATCAACCTCCTTTTCCCGGGAGGGCTCCGGTATATTATGTTTTTTAACCAGTAAAGTTCTGCTGTGGAACGAGAACTTCCATGTAGTTTACAATCGCTCCAAGTACCATTAACACTGCCCAACAAATGACAATGCGTTTCAGCCACGTTCTTGACTCATCCACTGTTTTTCCGCTTTTTGAAAAATTCATCAAAAACAAACACACTGCTGAACACACAACTGCTGCAACAGTAGCAATTCCTACTACATCGTTATACACTTTCTGCATAGCGTCTTTTGCCATAGAAAAGATGTCTGCAGCATATACTGGCTGTGTAAACCACGCCAGCATGGTAATCATGAAAAATCCCATAAACATAAATTGAGGAATCCAGGCAGTCTTCATTTTAAACTGTGGTTTCCTCAATTTCTCTACGATATGCACTTGTAATTTTTTATGAAACAAACATCATCCTCCCTTCCTCTTTATTTCAGGGCAACAAAAAAAGCAACCATTTCTGATTGCTTTTTTCCCTGATTATTCAGTTTTGCGGCCCTCCATGTAGATACTCACATGCACAAAACTTTACGTTATCATTGTAAAACTTTAAGAATCCGATGTCAATTTCAGAGAGGTCGCAATGTTATAGGAAACCAGTCTTATTTTTGTATCACTTATAAAAACATATACATAGTAAGTATCGTAATGACATTTTTGAAAAATCTATTCCAAAAAATCCATTTAACAATATTTTAATAGAATAAAGAATCTAGTACAGCGAATAATAAATAATTGCTATATTAAACCGATGCCGCTTCCTCTTCACTGATTTCATCCATTTTATACTTCCAGTGATAAACTACAGGCTCACGGTTTATTTCGTCAAAATACTTGTAAATTCGTTCTTCCAATTCCTGTTTGCTATTGACACGAATTCCACGAAGCATCTGTCTGGTCATCTTACTGAAGAAGCTTTCAATCATATTTAACCATGAGCCATGTTTCGGAGTAAACACAAATTTAAAACGTCCCTTTGGCAGCGTATCCAGAAAGCGCCGTGTTTCTTTGGAAGTATGCGCGGAATGATTATCCAGGATGATCCGGATTGTATCCTGTGATGGATATTTTTTGTCCAGTATCTTTAAAAACTCAATAAAATCAG